>ERZ777305.608-NODE-608-length-57284-cov-88.156162_pt1 | contig 57284 bp, 46 predicted proteins | sample MGYA00374965_ERZ777305 | MGnify/ENA primary metagenome ERZ777305 (study PRJEB29328, sample SAMD00013331) | mouse gut metagenome | study: EMG produced TPA metagenomics assembly of the Metagenome analysis of fecal microbiota from mouse which was promoted...
TATCAATTAACTTATTTGTGATCAACGGATTAGTTACAAAATTAACGAAGTGTTATTAATTATAAACTTTCTTTCTATTAATCACAAACTTTAAATGCAAGTTCCGTTTTTATAAACGCAAGCTTTGATTATAAAAATAAAGCTTGCAATTTTATAATCAAAGCCTTCATTTATAGTTTCTAATCAGTAAAGAACAACTTTGCTATTAATCAAAAGCAACTTTACATTTAATAGAAAGGAAGTTATCTATTAATAGACTGCGGGGAAAGTAGTATGTTCCAAGACCCTATGGGTTCCGGAGGACATTCCGTAAAGATATGAATGCGATTTACACGACCGGACGAGTACGAATCAAGCCGGGAAAAGAATGACTTAGATGAACGCCGCATACGGTGAAAGATGACAGATGCCGATTGTTTGCATTTTCATCTTTCATCGTCATGAAACACCTATGAATAAATAGTTTCAAGAAGAAGGTGAAAGATTGAAAGGTAAAAATCTGTTTTGCTATAGATTGATTTTATCTTTTCCCTTCCTGTCCATCCGCCCTGCTTCCATTTCATGTCCGCAGGCATCTGGTTGGTTACGGAGTTATACGTTGACTTCTACAGTCTGTTCAATAACCCCGAAAAAGACTGGGAAAGCCTGCTACTGGAGGCATCCGGTGCACCACCTGAACCTTCGCTGTTTGAATGAGGGGCTTGGAAAACGCAAAAACAGAATCGACCACCGTGGAATCAACGGTCGAGACATATGTTTTCTACTTTTTCAAGTTTTATCGGACAGCAATAATAAATATATGTTGATTGATTTCTGCCAGTATATTCTGGGAGATTCGTTAGTACGGTTTCACGGGATTACTCTGCATACTTCGCTGCGACTGGCGGATATAACTTCAGGTCCTTTCGATAGCAGAGATAAGCTGGCGCAGTGGATACATGGCAAGATTTAGATTTCGTCAGTCTTGAAGTGCTATGCGGATACGATATTGTTTCAGTACACGATCGACAAAGGCGGTAGGATGAGAAATGCATCCGTAATAATATCTCTAGTGAGTATTTTAAAAGGCTTTATAAACTGTAGTGAATGATTAAACTTATCTCAGGGGGCTGTTCTGATTTTATATGAGTGAGAAAATAGAATCCAGACCTAGGAAGAGGTATCTGAATTCTATTTTCTCAATTTGTATAGGCTGTTTTATTGTGCTTATCCCAGCTTTTCTTTCAAAAACCGTCCCGTATAGCTTGCTCCGCAGGCGGCAACTTCTTCCGGAGTACCCGCTGCTACGATGTTTCCACCCTTATCTCCGCCTTCCGGTCCGAGGTCGATTACATAATCGGCACATTTGATAACGTCCATGTTATGCTCGATGATAACGATGCTGTGTCCCCGGCGGATGAGTGCGTCGAAAGCATCCAGAAGTTTGCGGATGTCATGGAAATGCAATCCCGTAGTCGGCTCGTCAAAGATAAACATCGTTGGGTCGGCTTTCTCCTGACTTAAATAAAATGCGAGTTTGACACGCTGGTTTTCACCACCGGAAAGGGTAGAAGAAGCCTGTCCTAATTTAATGTATCCCAGTCCCACGTCCTGCAGAGGAAGCAATTTCTTCACAATTTTCTTCTGTCCATGTTCGTTGAAGAACTCAATCGCTTGGTTCACGGTCATCTCCAATACATCGTAGATGCTTTTATCGTTGAATTTCACTTCCAGCGTGTCGGATTTGAAACGTTTCCCGCGACAAGACTCACACTCCAATACCAAATCTGCCATAAATTGCATTTCTACAGTAATGGTTCCTTCTCCTTTACACTCTTCGCAACGTCCGCCTTCGCTATTGAAACTGAAGAATCCGGGAGTATATCCCATTTGCTTCGCCAAAGGTTGTTCAGACCATAGTTTGCGGATTTCGTCGTAAGCCTTGATGTAAGTCACCGGATTTGAGCGCGATGATTTGCCAATCGGGTTCTGGTCTACAAATTCTACATTCCGCAGGTCGCGCAAACTTCCTCCGATCGAAGAGAATTCTCCCGGCCGGTCACTGCATTCGTCCAATTCACGTTTCAATGCCCGGAAGAAAATGTCTCTCACCAATGTACTCTTTCCGGAACCGGAAACACCCGTAACGACTGTCATTACATTGAGCGGGAAGCGTACGTTTACTCCTTTCAGATTATTCTCGCGTGCGCCTTTCAATTCGATATAGTTATTCCACGGCCGGCGATGCTCCGGAACGGGTATTTCATCTTCTCCTAAAAGATAACGTACCGTATAGCTGTTGCTTCCCTTCTTCAAATCCTTCATATCGCCTTGGTAAACAACCTCTCCGCCCAGACGTCCGGCATTAGGACCTATGTCGATAATGTAATCTGCGGCACGGATAATCTCTTCGTCGTGCTCTACCACCACTACCGTATTACCTAATTGTTGCAGTTGACGCAACACATGGAGCAGACGGTCTGTATCACGGCTATGCAGTCCGATACTTGGCTCGTCGAGAATATAAAGGCTGCCAACAAGACTACTTCCCAGCGAGGTTGCCAGATTGATACGCTGGCTTTCTCCCCCCGATAAGGAATTGCTGAGCCGGTTCAGCGTCAGATATCCCAATCCTACATCAATCAGAAAGCGAATCCGGCTATTGATTTCAACCAGGATACGTCGGGACACATTGCTGTCGTGCTCGTCCAGCTCCAGATGGTCAAAGAACTGCTTTAATTCCGTAATAGGTAAATCTACCAGTTCGGAGATATTCTTACCGCCCACCCGTACATATCCGGCTTCCGGTTTCAGGCGGGTGCCGTGGCATTTCGGGCAAAGCGTCTTTCCACGGTAGCGTGCGAGCATCACACGGTATTGTATCTTATATTGGTTCTCTTCCAGCATTTTGAAGAAATCATTGATGCCATGGAAATATGGGTTGCCTTCCCAAAGCAACCGGCGTTGAGCGTCTGTCAACTCATAATAAGGAGTGAAAATGGGGAAGTCGAATTTTTCCGCATTGTGAATCAGTTCGTCTTTCCATTCACCCATCTTTTCGCCGCGCCAGCATACGATAGCTCCTTCATACACCGATAATGAACGATCCGGAACGACTAAGTGCTCGTCAATACCGACCACTTTACCGAATCCTTCGCACTCCGGACAAGCACCGATAGGCGAATTGAACGAGAACATCTGGTCGTTCGGTTCTTCAAAGACGATGCCGTCCGCTTCGAATTTCGTGCTGAAAGTATGAAGTTTGGTGGTGCCATCCGATAGATAAAAACGTAGCATACAGGTTCCGTCACCTTCGTACATGGCTGTTTCGGCAGAATCTGTCAGCCGGCTGATGGCGTCTTTGGTGTTTGCCACCGCCATGCGGTCTACCAACAGGTAGACTTCATCACCTGCCACGGGCGTGTATTCATCGATTCGTTTCATTTCACCGTTCACTTCGATACGGTTGAATCCTTGTTTCAGGTCTATTTCCAATTGCTGTTGCAAGGTGCGGCCTTCACGCAGGCGGATGGGGGTCAGCACCGTATATCTCGTACCTTCCGGATAGGAGAGCATACAGTTGACGATGTCTTCCGTGGAGTGTTTCTTCACTTCCTGCCCGCTGATGGGACTATACGTTTTTCCCACCCGGGAGTACAGCAGGCGTAGATATTCGTAAATCTCGGTCGAAGTCCCCACTGTAGAACGCGGATTGCGGCTATTCACTTTCTGTTCGATGGCAATGGCGGGCGGAATCCCTTTGATAAAGTCACATTCCGGCTTGCTCATTCTCCCCAGAAACTGACGCGCATAGCTGCTCAAGCTTTCTACGTAGCGGCGTTGTCCCTCTGCATAAAGGGTATCAAAAGCAAGTGATGATTTGCCGGAACCCGACAATCCGGTGATTACAACAAGTTTGTTGCGTGGTATATCTACATCGATGTTTTTCAGGTTGTTTACTCGTGCACCTTTGATCGAAATATAGTTGTTTTCTGACATAAAATACTCCTTGTTTTATGGTAGTCGGCAAAGTTAGCGAATTTATCGGGAGTTTGTATTATCTTTGCGTCACATTATTACGATTTAAGAATATTATGAAGCTGAAAAACTATCTTTTACTTTTGGCTCTTCTTCTGGCTGTGGGAGTAAGGGCACAGGTGCCATCAGGCAATAAATATCCCAAACGTGAATTCCGTGGAGCATGGATACAGGCTGTCAATAGCCAGTTTCGTGGCATTCCCACAGAGCGACTGAAGCAAATATTGATTAGCCAGTTGAACTCTCTTCAAGGAGCCGGCATTAATGCGATTATCTTTCAGGTACGTCCCGAAGCGGATGCATTATACGCTTCCCAATATGAACCGTGGAGCCGCTTCCTGACCGGTACGCAAGGACAGACGCCTTCTCCTATGTGGGACCCGATGCAGTTTATGATTGAAGAGTGTCAGAAACGGAATATGGAGTTTCATGCCTGGATCAATCCTTACCGTGTGAAGACTTCATTAAAAAATGAATTGGCTCCGGAACATATTTACCACCAGCATCCGGAATGGTTCATTACTTATGGCGATCAGCTATACTTCGACCCGGCACTTCCCGAAAGCCGGGAATACATCTGTAAGATCGTGACCGATATCGTGTCCCGCTATGATGTGGACGCTATCCACATGGATGATTATTTCTATCCTTATCCGGTGAAAGGACTGGACTTCCCGGATGATGCGAGCTTTGCCCGTTATGGTGGAGGTTTTACAAGTAAGGCAGACTGGCGTCGTAGTAATGTCAATGTGTTGATAAAGAAACTTCACGAGACTATCCGTGGCATCAAGCCATGGGTGAAGTTCGGTATCAGTCCGTTTGGTATCTATCGTAATCAGAAGAGCGACCCGTTGGGAAGTAATACGAATGGTTTGCAGAATTACGATGACTTGTATGCCGATGTCCTGCATTGGGCACGTGAGGGATGGATTGATTATAATATTCCGCAGATTTACTGGCAAATCGGCCATAAGGCTGCCGACTATGAGACATTGGTGAAATGGTGGGCTACCCATTCGGGAAACCGTCCGTTGTTTATCGGTCAGTCTGTGCCGAACACTATCCAGCATGCCGACCCGCAGAATCCTTCCATCAACCAGCTTCCACGAAAGATGGCTTTGCAGCGTGCTTATCAAACAATCGGAGGCAGTTGCCAATGGTATGCGGCAGCGGTTGTCGAAAATCAGGGAAGATACCGCGATGCTTTAGTGAGTGAATATCATAAATATCCTGCATTGATTCCTGTCTTTGACTTTATGGATAACAAGGCTCCGGGCAAAGTGCGCAAGATGAAAAAGGTATGGACAGAAGACGGCTATATCCTTTTCTGGACTGCTCCGAAAGCAGAAACAGAAATGGATAAGGCAGTTCAATATGTAGTCTATCGCTTTAGCGGAAAAGAAAAAGTGAACCTTGACGATCCTTCACATATTGTAGCTATCACCCGCAATCCGTTCTACAAACTCCCATACGAAACAGGAAAAACAAAATACCGTTATGTAGTGACTGCTTTGGACCGTCTTCATAATGAATCGAAATCCGTAAGTAAGAAGTTGAAACTGTAAAGGTATAGAATAAACAACGATAAAACGGTGGACACTCTGCAGAATGATAACGCAGTTTGTTCACCGTTTTTTTTGTTCACCGTTTTGGGTATATCGTTTTTTGTTCACCGTTTTGGATATATCGTTTTTTGTTCACTGTTTTGGATATATCGTTTTTTGTTCACCGTTTTGGATATATCGTTTTTTGTTCACTGTTTTTTTGTTTGTCGTTATTCAGTCGCTTGCTATTAATAAAGCAGCAACCCTGCAATGCCGCAGGCAATAATCATCAGAATCGGATTGGCTTTATATTTTCTTGTTCCGATGAAAGCAATCAGGAATATAATGACGCTGATAACGAATGAATAGGTATCTTCAATAGGCGAACCGAAGTTTTCTACATTCATTAATACCAACGCAGCAGAGGCGAGTAATCCGACTACTGCCGGGCGTAATCCACTGAAAATAGATTCCACTACGGGGTGTTTCTGGTATTTCAGGAAGAATTTGCTGATAGTCAGCATCAAGATAAAAGAGGGGAGAACTACAGCGAAAGTCGCAATGATGGAACCCCATACGCTACCTGTCGAAGTAAACCCTACATAAGTAGCTGCATTAATACCAATAGGTCCTGGTGTCATCTGGCTGATTGCGACAATATCCGTGAACTCCTGCGAACTTACCCATCCATAGCGGGTCACCACTTCGCCTTGAATCATGGAAAGCATGGCATAACCGCCGCCGAAGCCAAAGAGCCCGATCTTGAAAAATGTATAGAATAACTGTAGGTAAATCATATGATTAATAGTTTATTATATAATAATTTTAGGCACGGATCACGTGGATTGCATGGATTACACGGATTTCATGGCTTTCATGGCTTTCATGGCTGTTTAGAATTAGGAATCTGTAAAACAACAACGTTAATCCGTGTAATCTATGCCGCCTCAACTCTCTGCTCTCAACTCTCTACTTTTTTAACCTTTCCCCAAAGAAAACCGCCTACACCCGCAGCGATGATAATCCAAATAGGAGAGAAGCCCAACAACCAGATAAGCAGTGCTGAAACAACCGGAATCCACAGATTGTAGCGGTTGATTTTGGCAGATCGCCCCATGGTAAAGGTCGGTGCGGCGATAAGTGCCACTACTGCCGGTCGGATTCCTCTGAAGATGCGTTCCACTATCGGATTGTCTTTGAAACTATGAAAGAACAGGGCAATAGCCAATATGATAAGGAAAGAGGGCAAGATTGTTCCCAATGCCGTGACAATACTTCCCCGGATGCCGCGCAGCTTATATCCTATAAAGATAGAAATATTGACTGCCAAAATTCCCGGAGCGGATTGGGAGATAGCCAGCAGATCGATAAAATCGTCCTGCGCAATCCACTTCCGTTTGGTGACAATTTCATTTTCAATCAGTGGCACCATTGCATACCCTCCTCCAATGGTGAAAGCGCCAATTTTAAAAAAGATTCCAAATGCTTCGAGATAAATGTTCATTCTTTCTTTTCTCCTCCTTCCTGACTAACTGTTTTTTCTCTTTGCCATATTGACTGGGATTTACATTACATCTACTGTGAGAGCCGGGTTGTCAATGTTATCTGTCATGTTAATGGTAGAACGAAATGTTGTGTAAAATAAGAGGCCGGCACTTTAAAATGTACCAGCCTCTGTAAATATAGGAATGATTTATTTCATTTTAGCTTCCACCCATTTGCGAGCGTTGACAAACGCTTCTATCCATGGAGTAACCTGATCGCTGTTCTTGCGGTCTGTCGGATAACAACCGTTTTGCCATGGGAAGATGGCACGTTCCAAGTGAGGCATCATCGCCAAATGACGTCCGTCTGCACTGGCAAGTCCTGCAATGGAGTAGTCTGAGCCGTTCGGGTTGCCCGGGTACTCATCGTAGCTGTATTTCGCCACTACATTGTATTTGTCTTCATCGTACGGCAGTGAGAATTTACCTTCTCCGTGTGCTACCCAGATACCCAGTTTGCTTCCGCTTAGTGAACCGAACATCACACTGCGGTTTGTCGGGATAGTCAGGCCGACGAAAGTAGACTCGAATTTATGGGAGTCATTGTGTAGCATCTTGCCTTTTTTCTTATGTTCCGGATTGATAAGACCAAGTTCCATCATCAACTGGCAACCGTTGCAAATACCCAGTGAGAGCGTATCTTCACGAGCATAGAACTTGTCGAGTGCCTCTTTCGCTTTCGGGTTGAACAGGAATCCGCCTGCCCATCCTTTGGCAGAACCCAATACGTCGGAGTTGGAGAAACCACCGCAGTAAACAATCATGTTTACGTCTTCCAGTGTCTCGCGTCCGCTGATAAGGTCGGTCATCGTAACGTCTTTTACGTCAAAGCCTGCCAGATAGAGTGAGTATGCCATTTCGCGCTCGCCGTTCGTTCCCTTTTCGCGGATGATAGCCGCACGGATACCACTTGGAGTGCGACGGTCCGGAGTGATACCGTATTGAGAAAGCTTACCTTTGAATTCCGGCATGAAAGCGAATTCTACGGGTTGCATCTTGTAGTTTTCAAAACGTTTCTTGGCGCAGCCGTTCATAGACTGTTTGCGGTCGAGCAGGTAAGAAGAAGAATACCATACATCACGCATATAATCAATGCCGAATTGGTAAGTTGCACCGTCTTTAGATACCAAAATGTGGCGTTCGTCAGTCGGTTTACCCAGCTTTATGTAGCCTACGCCGGCGTCTTCCAAAATCTTCTTCACTTCATCCTTGTGCTTGTCGCTGATCTGGATAACGATACCCGGGTTTTCTGCAAACAGAATCTTGACGATGTCCTCTTCCTTCATCTTGTCGAGGCTGATTTCCAAACCGCCTTCTACATTAGAGAAGCACATTTCGAGCAATGTAGTGATCAGACCACCGGCAGATATATCGTGTCCTGCAAGAATCAATCCTTTGTTTACAAGTTCCTGTACGGCAAGGAAAGCGTCACGGAAATATTCGGCGTCCTGTACGCAAGGTACCTCGTCACCCACTTTACCCAAAGATTGTGCGAAAGCCGAACCACCTAGTTTCAGTTCGTCGAAGCTGAAGTCAATATGATAAAGCGTAGTCTTTTCATTGTTAACCAATACCGGAGATACCACTTTCTTCACGTCGGAAACTTCACCGCCGGCAGAAACAATCACAGTTCCCGGAGAAATCACTTTTTCACCGTTCGGATACTTCTGTGTCATAGACAGAGAGTCTTTTCCGGTAGGAACATTGATTTGCAGTGCGCAGCAGAAGTCGCTCAATGCTTTAACGGCTGTGTAAAGGCGGGCATCTTCACCTTCTTGAGAGCGGCAAGGCCACATCCAGTTGGCAGACAGAGAAATGCTGTCCATGCCTTCCGCCATCGGAGCCCAAACAAGATTGGTCAGCGCTTCGGATACGGCGAGGATGGAACCGGCAGCCGGATCAGCCAATGCTGCTTGAGGAGCATGTCCGATAGAAGTAGCGATTCCTTTTTCTCCACGGTAGTCGAGCGCTACGACACCGCAGTCGCTCAACGGCAACTGAAGTTCGCCCTGGCATTGCTGGCGTGCTACTTTACCTGTCACGGAGCGGTCTACCTTATTTGTCAACCAATCCTTGCAGGCTACTGCTTCAAGCTGCAATACATTCGTCAGATATTCATGGAGTTTCGACAATTCATATTTCGGCATTTCGTAATGACGTTCCACGGTTTTGTCTACCATATATGTCTTGGGAGAAGAACCGAACATCTGTTCTACGGCAAGATCAAACGGACGTACCCCGTCAGCCTGTTGGAAGGCGAAACGATGATCGCCGGTTGTTTCGCCAACTACATACATTGGAGCGCGTTCGCGTTCGGCAATCTTACGTACATGCTCGATGGCTTCTTCTTTAATCAATAGCCCCATACGTTCCTGACTCTCGTTGGCGATGATTTCTTTTGCCGACAAGGTCTTGTCGCCGATAGGCAATTTGCTCATATCGATTAAACCGCCACATTCTTCCACTAACTCGGACAGACAGTTGACGTGTCCGGCAGAGCCGTGGTCGTGGATAGAAACAACGGGGTTCACCTCTTCTTCGCAAAGAGCACGTACTACGTTGTTGGCACGTTTCTGCATTTCAGCATTAGCACGTTGAACTGCGTTCAGTTCGATACCGCTGCTGTAACGACCGGTATCTACAGAAGATACGGAACCACCACCTAGTCCGATACGGTAGTTGTCACCACCGATTACTACCACTTTGTTTCCTGCTTCCGGTGCACCTTTCAGGCAGTCGCGTTGTGTGCCGTAACCTACACCGCCGGCAAGCATGATTACTTTATCGTAACCATAAACTTCTTTGTTTTCCGTGTGTTCGAAAGTCAGTACCGAACCGCAGATCAGCGGTTGACCGAACTTGTTACCGAAGTCGGAAGCACCGTTGGATGCTTTGATAAGTATCTGCTCCGGAGTCTGGTACAACCATTTGCGTACCGGAAGTATTTCTTCCCACTCGCGTCCTTCATCCGTGCGGGGGTAAGAAGTCATGTAGACAGCAGTACCTGCAATAGGCCATGAACCTTTACCACCGCCCATACGGTCGCGGATTTCACCGCCTGTGCCGGTAGAAGCACCGTTGAACGGTTCTACCGTAGTAGGGAAATTATGTGTTTCTGCTTTCAGTGAGATAACGCTCTTGATGTCTTTCACCTGGAAGTAATCGGGCTTGGAGTGGTCTGCCGGAGCAAACTGTTCCACCACCGGACCTTCGGCGAAGGCTACATTATCTTTATAAGCAGAGATGATTTTATTCGGATTTTCCTGTGTCGTCTTTTTAATCATCTGGAACAGGGAAGACTCCTGTTCTACACCGTCGATGATGAATGTTCCGCCGAAGATTTTGTGGCGGCAGTGTTCGGAGTTGATTTGTGCGAAACCGAAAACTTCGGAGTCAGTCAGTTTACGACCGAGGTCATTTTCCACTTTCTTCAGATAGTCCATTTCTTCTTTAGAAAGTGCCAGACCTTCTTTTTCGTTGTACGCTTCGAGATCTTCGATGTAGATAATCGGATCCGGCTGGCGGTTGGTCGTGAATATGTTTTGGTCGAGTCCTTTGTACATGCGTTGGAGCATCGGGTCGTAGTCAGCGTTTTCATCCTTAACAGGGAAGTACTCCTCGATGCGGCTGATGCCTTCGAGCCCCATGTTTTGGGTGATTTCTACTGCGTTTGTACTCCAAGGAGTGATCATCTCGCGGCGTGGACCAACGAAACAGCCTTTCAGGTTTTCTTCACTTTCCATCACGGCTTCGCCAAAAAGCCAGCAGAGTTTATTACTTTCGTCAGTGGTGAGCTGATGGTTGCTCTCTACGGCAATCACGCTCTTGGAAGGGGTTCTGAAAAAAAGAATCATGTTGTATATTTACGATTTTACGATTTACGATTTACGATTTACGATTGAAGTTCCTACAGGAGAAACTCTTCTCTTTTTCTGTGGTGCAAAGATAAGTAATTTCATTGGTGGTGAGAAATAAAACAGAAATAAATCTTTTTTCCGTCTTCCCTTTTTATGGATTGATTTATTTCCGTACGATAAATGCACGATTAGTTTCTATCCTTCTCTTGCTTTTTACCAATTTAATCTCGTATCTTTATGTTTCCCGTTTCCCTGACAAGTGGGCACCTTGGATAATGATAAATATCACCTTATAATCGGACAAATATTACCTTGTAAGATGACTATTATCACGTTATAAGGTGACTACTTCCTGACTGCATGGAAAATCTTACTCCTGCGCACTGAAAGTCCTTATTCATAGCACTGAAAAATCTTAAATATAGTAATAAAAAGAATCATTCGTATTGCCTGTGTTTTCCAAGTGTCATTTTAAGTGTCCTTTACTCCATGAAATAGGGGCAATTCGTTGGAAAAAACGTTAATATCCTATCCTTATATCATAAAAAAGTGCGATATTTGCAGAATGATTCAGATAGAGACAATATTCGATATATTAGTTAAAGGCTTTATTATTGGCGTTGTAGTGTCCGCACCTTTGGGGCCGGTGGGCGTATTGTGCATACAGCGGACATTGAACAAAGGGCGTTGGTATGGCTTTGTAACGGGACTGGGAGCCTCGTTGAGCGATATAGCCTACGCTTTGCTCACCGGTTATGGGATGAGTTTCGTTTTCGATTATATCAATAAAAACATTTTCTATTTGCAACTGTTGGGAAGCATCATGTTGCTACTTTTCGGTATATATACTTTCCGTAGCAATCCGGTGCAATCCATTCGTCCGGCTTCGTCCAACAAAGGTTCTTATTTCCATAATTTTATTACCGCTTTTTTTGTTACTCTATCCAATCCGTTGATAATCTTCCTGTTTATCGGACTTTTCGCCCGTTTTGCCTTTGTGCAGCAGGGCGTTTTGGTTTTTGAAGAGATAACGGGATATTTTGCGATTGCTGCCGGGGCGTTGACTTGGTGGTTGGGCATCACTTATTTTGTGAATAAAGTGCGTACCAAGTTCAATCTGCGTGGTATTTGGATGCTGAACCGTATCATTGGAAGTATTGTAATGCTGGTATCTATGGTAGGGCTGGTTTATACTTTGTTGGGAGAGTCACTTTATTAAGGGATAACATAATGAATCAGATAGCACAACAACTGAAAGAGAAAAATATTGCCGAATACCTTATATATATGTGGCAAGAGGAAGACTTGATCCGCGCCAATCATTGTGAACCGGAAGAGATGGAGGCAAATGTGATTGCACGCTATCCGGAAGAACAGCAGCCTGCCATGCGAGAATGGTACGGCAATTTGATTACGATGATGGGTGAGGAAGGAGTACGGGAAAAAGGGCATCTGCAGATTAATAAGAACGTGATTATCAATCTGACAGAATTGCATAATGCATTGTCCTCTTCTCCTAAATTTCCTTTTTACAGTGCTGCTTATTTCAAAGCATTACCGTTTATTGTAGAATTACGGAATAACAACGGTAAGAAAGACGAACCCGAACTGGAAACCTGTTTTGAAGCGTTGTATGGAATACTCCTGCTTCGCCTTCAAAAGAAGCCTATCAGCGAAGGAACAGCCAAGGCAGTGGAAGCTATCACTAATTTCCTTTCGATGTTGGCAAATTATTATGATAAAGACCGTAAAGGTGAATTAAAACTGGATGAATAAATGAGAATTTTAGTAACAGGTGCCAACGGTCAGCTTGGCAATGAGATGCAGGTGCTTGCAAAAGAGAATCCGCAACATACGTATTATTTCACAGATGTGCAGGAACTCGATATCTGCGACAAGCAAGCTGTTTGGGCTTATATGGCAGAGAAGCAGATTGAGCTTATTGTGAATTGTGCTGCTTATACAGCTGTAGATAAAGCAGAAGATAATCAAGAATTAGCATACAAATTGAATTGTGAAGCACCGAAACAACTGGCAAGTGCGGCACAAGCCAATGGTGCTGCCATGATACAAGTATCTACTGACTATGTATTTGACGGTACTGCGCATTCTCCATACACGGAAGAGTGCAATCCCAGCCCGGATTCAGTATATGGTACCACTAAACTGGAAGGAGAAAAGGAGGTAATGAATTGCTGTGAGAAAACAGCCGTGATTCGTACTGCATGGCTCTATTCCACTTTCGGTAATAATTTCGTAAAGACGATGATTCGTCTCGGAAAAGAGCGTGACAGCCTGGGAGTTGTTTTCGACCAAATAGGGACTCCGACGTATGCCAATGACTTGGCACGTGCTATCTATACTATTATAAATAAAGGTATAGTTCGCGGTATTTACCATTTCAGCAATGAGGGAGTTTGTTCCTGGTATGATTTCACAGTAGCTATTCATCGCCTGGCAGGGATAACCACCTGCAAAGTGAAACCTTTGCATACAGCCGAATATCCAGCGAAAGCAAACCGTCCGGCATATTCCGTGCTTGATAAAACAAAAATAAAAACAACGTTCGATATAGAGATTCCTCATTGGGAGGAGAGCCTCAAACAATGCATTGATAAAATTATGAAAGATGAATAATGGATGTAGGCTATGTTATTCCAGCATAGCTTATTCATGTTTTATAATTCATCATTCTAACTAAAAAACTATGGCAGATAATACAGAAATTTTGAGACGGCGGACGTTCGCCATTATTGCGCATCCGGATGCTGGTAAGACATCGCTGACGGAAAAGCTGTTGCTTTTCGGAGGTCAGATACAGGTGGCAGGTGCGGTAAAAAGTAATAAAATTAAAAAAACGGCTACGTCCGACTGGATGGAGATTGAGAAACAACGTGGTATTTCGGTAACGACTTCCGTGATGGAATTCGACTATCGGGACTATAAGATTAACATTCTCGATACTCCCGGTCACCAGGACTTTGCCGAAGATACATATCGCACATTGACAGCTGTAGACAGTGTTATCATCGTGGTAGACGGTGCGAAAGGTGTGGAAACGCAGACGCGTAAACTGATGGAGGTGTGCCGTATGAGAAAGACACCGGTAATTATCTTCGTCAACAAAATGGACCGTGAAGGAAAAGATCCGTTCGACTTGCTCGACGAACTTGAAGAGGAACTGATGATTCAGGTCCGTCCGTTGTCATGGCCGATTGAGCAGGGAGCACGTTTTAAAGGAGTATACAATATCTACGAACAGAAACTGGACTTGTATCAGCCATCCAAACAGGTGGTAACAGAGAAAGTGGCAGTCGATATTCATTCGGAAGAACTGGACCAACAGATTGGCAAGTCGTTGGCAGACAAGTTGCGTGGCGATTTGGAACTGATTGAGGGTGTTTATCCGGAATTTGATTCGGAATCCTATTTGGCGGGGGACTGTGCGCCTGTATTCTTCGGATCGGCGTTGAACAACTTCGGTGTGCAAGAGTTGCTGAACTGTTTTGTAGAGATAGCTCCCAGTCCTCGTCCTGTACAGGCAGAAGAGCGTGAAGTGAAACCTGACGAACCGAAATTCACTGGGTTTATCTTTAAGATTACCGCCAATATCGACCCGAACCATCGTTCGTGTGTGGCGTTTTGCAAGATTTGCTCCGGTAAGTTTGTCCGTAACGCTCCGTATATGCACGTGCGCCACGGCAAGACAATGCGTTTCTCCTCGCCCACGCAGTTTATGGCACAACGCAAGACAACGATTGACGAAGCATACGCAGGAGATATTATCGGTTTGCCTGATAACGGCACGTTCAAAATCGGCGATACGCTGACCGAAGGCGAGATGCTTCATTTCCGTGGTTTGCCTAGTTTCTCGCCGGAGATGTTCAAGTATATCGAGAATGCCGACCCGATGAAGCAGAAACAGTTGGCAAAAGGTATCGATCAGTTGATGGACGAAGGGGTGGCACAGCTGTTTGTCAACCAGTTCAACGGCCGCAAGATTATCGGTACGGTGGGGCAGTTGCAGTTTGAGGTCATCCAATACCGTTTGCTGAACGAGTACAATGCATCGTGTCGCTGGGAGCCGGTCAGCCTTTACAAAGCGTGTTGGGTAGAGAGTGACGACCCGGCTGAATTGGAAGCCTTCAAGAAACGCAAATATCAGTATATGGCGAAGGATAGGGAAGGACGTGATGTGTTCCTTGCCGACTCCGGGTATGTGCTGCAAATGGCGCAGATGGATTTCAAGAATATCCGCTTCCACTTTACGAGCGAGTTTTAAGAGGTAAAAAGAAAAAGACGGTTTCAAACCGTCTTTTTCTTTTGGGTGGAGTTGCTCTGGATATAACGGACGCAAATAACAGTGCAAGCACACAGTTCGGCAGCCGGAATGGCAAGCCATAGTCCGGGGATACCTATTGTGCGTGGCAGAAGCAGGAAACATGGCACAAGAAACAAAACACCCCTCAGCAGGGTATATGCAGTGGAGGCTTTGGCTTTCTCAATGCTTTGATAATATCCGATAAAGACAATATTGACAGCAAAGAACATGGCACAAAGCGAGAAAAGCGGTAGTCCTTTCACTGCCAAGCCGTATGCGTTCTCTTGCGGGTGGAGAAACAGGCGGGCAATCTCTGTAGCTCCTAAGCACAGACAGGCGGTGATTGACAGACCGCATGCGATGGCTGTAAAGAGAGAAAGATGCAACGTACTGTTCACTCGTTCGGGGCGGTGTGCTCCATAATTGTAACTGATGATGGGCTGTGCCGACTGTGCTACGGCATTGCTGATGGAGAACACCACCGGAAAGAGATAGCAGGCGATGGCAAAAGCTGCTACCCCTTCTTCTCCGAGCAGGGAGATGAACATATAGTTGCCGGTAATCATCATGACTCCCATTGCCACTTCGGTCAAGAAAGTAGCGAATCCTATTTTTATCATATATCCTGCATTGCGCAAAGTGAGTAGTAACGAAGTAGCCGATAGCTTCAACCAATAAAACTTTAACCGGAAGGAGAAGCGGAGGAAGTAGACCAATGCCATCATGCCAGCTATCACACATGCTATGGAGGTGGCAAGTGCCGCTCCCATCACTCCCCAACCCATAGGGAATATCATATACCAGTCGAGCCCGATATTGACAATGGCCGCCACGATTTGTATCGTCATGGCATATTTCGGCGAACCGTCCAGCCGGATAAGCATCATACCTACACACTGGATGAACAGAAAAATCATTCCGGGCAGTAACCAAATCAAATAGCTGATGGCTTTCCCTTCAAGCAGCGGACTGCATCCCAATGCATAGACAAACTGCCGGGAGAATAGCAGACATCCGGCGCAAATCATTCCGACGAACAGTACACCCACTGCAAGGGCTTGAGTCATAATGATACGGGCAGCTTTGATATTATTTTCCGATAAACGAATGCTTGCCACTACCGAAGCGCCAATGCCGAACATCAGACCGATGCCTGTGCAGATCATGAAGAGTGGTGCCACAATGTTGACTGCCGCTATTCCGTCTGCCCCTACGCCTTTACCCACAAAAATGCCGTCTATCATGGTCAAAGCCGAATTGAATATCATCTCAATAAGTGTAGGGAAGAACAAAGCGCGAAACAGCACACCGATCTTTCCGTCTGCAAAATTAAGTTTGTCTCTGTCAAGGTTTCTCTTTTTCATATTTGAATACTTTTAAAAAATCGGTTGCAAATGTAAGGAGCTTTAACAGAAGATTTGTGGTGATTTTCCGGTTGGTAATGGAACTTTTCAATACATTTTGTTGATTCATACAAAGAATTTCCTACATTTGCATATATGGCAGTTCTCATGTATGCAAATGAATCGGTAGGTGTGACTAATTGGTGCGAAAGCCTCGGGCGGGTTATTCAGACAGAAGGGTGTATGCTTTTCTACTGCACTGCCGGATGGGCGGTTGTGTTGACAAATCGTCAGAAAATGGTTTTCCGGAAAGGCGATTTGCTGATTCTTACCTCTGATGTATATTTGTTTGTTTCTTCCGTTTCCGCATGCTTTTCCGTACATTACGTGTCTTTGTCGGAAGAGATTGTCAAGACAGCTTATTATAAAGTGCCCAGTATGTTTTTGTGGGATTATCTTCATAATGTCCCCATATTACGTCTGTCGTCAGAGCAACAGATACTCCTGTCGGACTGGTTGCGGCAGACGCGATGGATATTGGGTCACATCGCAGGTTTCAATCGCGCTACCATGCTCAACAACAATGTCTATAATCTCTTTGTGGCTATCGATGTTGAACTTTCGGACAGTGCAGACCAAATGCCGGCGGAGCGTAAAGACCAGGCTTGGGCTATAACTTGCCGTTTTTGGTCGTTGCTGACAAAGTATTCCGCGCGTGAGCGTGCCGTAAAATTTTATGCAGATGCTTTGCACATTACTCCCGACTATTTGAATAAAGTATGTCGTCGGGCTTATGGGGTGGCGCCCAAGGCATTGATAGACCAACAACTGCTTGTCGAAATGAAGGTTTTTCTTTCCGACACTCATCTCTCTGTGACCGAAATAGCAGAGCGGCTGAACTTCAAGGACGTTTCTTACATGTGCCGTTTCTTTCGGCGCATGACCGGGGTTTCACCGTTGGAGTTTCGCAACGGAAGATGAAAAATCCGGTTTTGTAAAACCTATCATTTAATCTTTATTATCTCTTTTCTGATGAATTTTCTTATAAAAAAATGGTAAATTCGGACGCTTTTTGAATAAACGGCTTCAATTACTAATAATTTATTTATATGGAAAATATCGAAACAGCGATCCTGCTGATGGTGGTCGGAATGGCTACTGTATTTGTTATTCTGCTGATTGTGATTTGTTTAGGTAAGTTGCTGATTACATTAGTCAACAAGTATGCCCCTGAAGAAGTGGTTTCTGTGAAGCGGGAAGCATCGCAAGGTCCTGCTCCTATTCCGGGAAACATCTTAGCCGCCATTACAGCTGCTGTAAATGTGGTGACACACGGTAAAGGAAAAATCACTAAAGTAGAAAAATTATAAATCTATAAAGCATATCACTGAAAGACATGAAAAGAGAAGTAAAATTTAGTTTGGTTTTCCGAGATATGTGGCAATCTGCCGGAAAATACGTACCTCGTGTAGACCAACTCGTAAAGGTAGCTCCTGCCATCATTGAAATGGGCTGTTTTGCCCGCGTAGAAACAAACGGCGGAGGTTTTGAACAGGTAAATTTATTGTTTGGTGAAAACCCGAATAAAGCGGTACGCGAATGGACGAAACCGTTCCACGAAGCCGGTATTCAAACCCACATGCTCGACCGCGCACTGAACGGACTCCGTATGAGCCCCGTTCCGGCAGACGTCCGCAAATTATTCTACAAAGTAAAGAAAGCGCAAGGAACAGACATTACCCGTACGTTCTGCGGATTGAACGACGTGCGTAACATTGCTCCTTCCATCACATACGCAAAGGAAGCCGGCATGATTTCGCAATGCTCGCTTTGCATCACTCATTCGCCTATCCATACCGTGGAGTACTACACCAATATGGCGCTGGAACTTATCAAACTGGGAGCAGACGAAATCTGTATCAAAGACATGGCAGGAATCGGCCGCCCTGTATCGTTAGGTAAGATCGTAGCAAATATCAAGGCGGCGCATCCCGAAATCCCTATCCAGTATCACAGCCATGCAGGTCCCGGATTCAATATGGCAAGCATCCTCGAAGTATGCGAAGCTGGTTGCGACTACATCGACGTAGGTATGGAACCACTATCATGGGGAACAGGTCACGCAGACTTGCTTAGTGTGCAGGCGATGCTGAAAGACGCCGGATATCAAGTGCCCGAAATCAATATGGAAGCCTACATGAAAGTACGTGGCATGATTCAGGAATTTATGGACGACTTCCTCGGCTTGTATATCAGCCCGAAAAACCGTCTGATGAACTCTTTGCTGATTGCTCCCGGACTTCCCGGCGGTATGATGGGTAGTTTGATGGCCGATCTCGAATCCAATCTGGAATCAATCAATAAATATAAGGCAAAACGCAATTTGCCGTTTATGACGCAGGACCAGTTGCTCATTAAGCTCTTTGATGAAGTAGCATACGTATGGCCTCGTGTCGGTTATCCTCCGTTGGTGACTCCGTTCAGTCAGTATGTGAAGAACCTCGCTATGATGAACGTGATGGCTATGGAGAAAGGCAAGGAACGTTGGGGAATGATTGCCGATGATATCTGGGATATGATTCTGGGTAAAGCCGGACGTCTGCCGGGCAAACTTGCTCCCGAAATCGTTGAAAAGGCTGAACGTGAAGGTCGTAAGTTCTTCGAAGGTGATCCGCAGAATAACTATCCCGATGCTCTCGACAAATATCGCAAACTGATGAAAGAGAACAAATGGGAAGTGGGACAGGACGACGAAGAACTCTTTGAATATGCGATGCACCCGGCTCAATATGAGGCTTATAAGAGCGGCAAGGCGAAAGAAGATTTCTTGGCAGACGTGGCCAAACGCCGTGCCGAGAAAGATAAGTCGCCGACAGAAGATGCCAAACCGAAGATGCTGACTGTACAAGTGGACGGACAGGCTTATCGCGTGACGGTGGCATACGGTGATGCCGAACTGCCTGTTGCGCCTGCGGGTGCTGCTGCTCCGGCAGGAGAGGGCAAAGAGGTGCTTTCACCACTGGAAGGCAAGTTCTTCTTGGTGAAGAATGCGCAGGAAACCGCTTTGAAAGTAGGCGATGCGGTGAAAGAGGGTGATGTAATCTGCTATGTAGAAGCGATGAAAACCTACAATGCTATTCGTGCGGAGTTTGGCGGTACGGTGACTGCTATTTGTGTCAACCCGGGAGATGCTGTATCAGAAGATGACATATTAATGAAGATAGGATAATGAACGAAATATTTGAGAACTTATATGACATGACTGCGTTCAGCAATATCATTGCCGAACCGCAGTTCCTGATAATGTATGCTATTGCGTTCGTTCTGCTCTATCTGGGTATTAAGAAACAGTACGAGCCGCTGTTGCTTATTCCTATTGCTTTCGGTGTGTTGTTAGCCAACTTCCCCGGAGGAGATATGGGCGTGATTCAGGCGGACGAAAATGGTATGGTGATGGTAAACGGAGTGCTGAAGAACATCTGGGAAATGCCTTTGCATGACATTGCCCACGAGTTGGGGCTGATGAACTTCATCTACTATATGTTGATTAAAACAGGTTTTCTGCCACCGATCATCTTTATGGGGGTTGGTGCGTTGACGGACTTCGGGCCGATGTTGCGTAACTTGCATCTTTCTATATTCGGTGCAGCCGCACAGTTGGGTATCTTTACCGTATTGCTGGTGGCTATCCTGATGGGATTCACTCCACAAGAAGCCGCGTCTCTAGGTATTATCGGTGGGGCGGATGGTCCGACAGCCATCTTTACCACTATCAAATTGGCGCCGCATTTGCTGGGACCGATTGCTATTGCCGCTTATTCGTATATGGCGCTCGTTCCGGTGATTATTCCGCTGGTAGTGAAACTGTTCTGCACGAAGAAAGAGTTGTGCATCAACATGAAAGAACAGGAAAAGATGTATCCTTCGAAGACTGAAATCAAGAATCTGCGTGTATTGAAGATTATCTTCCCGATTGTGGTAACTACCGTTGTTGCCCTCTTCGTGCCAAGTGCAGTGCCTTTGGTGGGTATGTTGATGTTTGGTAACCTGGTGAAAGAAATCGGAACCAATACATTCCGTTTGTTCGATGCTGCTTCCAATAGCATCATGAATGCTGCTACCATCTTCCTCGGGCTGTCCGTAGGAGCAACGATGACAGCCGAAGCATTCCTCAATTGGACAACAATCGGTATTGTAATCGGTGGATTCCTTGCATTTGCACTTTCTATAACCGGTGGCATTTTCTTTGTGAAACTGGTAAATCTCTTCTCGAAGAAGAAAATCAATCCGCTTATCGGCGCCACTGGTTTGAGTGCCGTTCCGATGGCGAGCCGTGTAGCCAATGAGATTGCTTTGAAATACGATCCGAAGAATCACGTATTGCAATATTGCATGGCAAGCAACATCTCCGGAGTAATCGGTTCTGCCGTAGCTGCGGGTGTGTTGATCTCCTTCCTTGCGTAACGCTGAATGTAACTGATATTATAAAAAAAAGAGGCTTTTCAAAGCCTCTTTTTTTTATTCACTAATCACCTTTCTGTATTCCGCTACCGCCATCTTTTCCGACAGATACGCGTTAATCAGATTGGTGTACGCTTGTGTCCATGACAATTGTGCGGAGAGTACATCCACCATATTTGCCTTTCCCTCATTATAAGAGAAAGAAACCAAGTCGAGATTCTCATTGGCCAGATTCATAGTCTCTTTGGCGGTTTTCACTTGATATTCCGTTTCCGTCAGTTTGGTCAGGGCGGCAGAAAGTTCCTCGTTGATATTATCCGCCACATAACTTTGTTGCAGTTTCTGTATGCTGATATACGCTTTCTGCTGACGGTTGGTTTTGAACCGGGCTCCCCAACGGAAGATCGGTATATTCAGGTTAATGCCGACGATGGGATTGAAAGAAACATCATAACCGAGGTTAGGTGTTGCTGTAGCCCATCCGCCGCTGAAATACATATTCAATTGCGGATTGAACTGGCTAAGAGCCGCTTTGCGTTGCGCCTGACTTTTCATGATATTCACCTCCGTACTTTCATAATCTGCACGACGTTGCAGTACATTCTCCAGAGAAAGGATCTGCACCGGAGCGGAAGCTGCGTCAATTGTGTACAGACTGTCTACGGGATTGTTCGGCTCTTCTCCCATCAGGATATTCAGCTTTTGCAGCGCCAGCGTATAGTTCTGACGCGCCTTGATGTATTGCAATTCCGCTTCTTTCAGCCGGGTGGAAATCATTAATAAGTCCGTTCGGCTAATCATACCGTCGTTAAAACGATCCTGAATGATGTCATACTGTTGCTTCACGATATTTTGATACTTGTCCGCCGCCTGCAACATAGCCTGTGAAGCGGAAGCATTCCAGTAGACCGCATCACTCTGATAATGAATCTGGTCGATAGTGAGCTCTTCATTTAGTTGATTTAGCCTTTCATCCGCTTGGGCAATCTTGTGCTGCGCGTTGAGTGCCCCGCCCATGTACAACGGTTGCGAGACGATAAGTACACCTTGATAGGTGTGGTTGCGGTATTCGCCTACCGGTTCGTTCCAGGCATTAAGGTCGCTCATGTTGAGGGTTCCGTCCGCATTGATATCAATTTTAGGCAAGAATCCCGTGTGAGCAATCTTCCGTGCTTCCGTACTTGCCATCGTCTTTAGTTTCTGTTGCTTCAGGATTTGACTGTAAGCTTCCACTTTATTCCGGTAAGTTTCCCGGCTGAGAGATGGTTGCTGTGCCTCGGCTGTGAGGCCGAGGAGCAGCAGAGACAGAGTGATAAGTTGAGTTTTCATTTCGCTAATTGTAAATAATAAATTCGAGTTTTAGAATGAATGCAATGTAATTGCTGACCGGGCGCATCCGCATCGTGAAATCCGTGTCTGAAAAATGCCATTTATCCTTTGATTCTCAGAATGGCACAATAAGCCACAGGCAGCACAAACAATGTCAGTGCCGAAGCCACTAACAAACCTCCCATAATCGTTGCCGCCATACCACCGAACATTGCGTCGAACAACAGGGGCAACATCCCCAAAATAGTAGTGCCGGACGCCATTGCTACGGGGACAATACGACTGGTGGTGGCACTGACCACTGCATCCAACGGCTTTTTGCCCATAGTCGTCTCAGTATCAATTTGATCCACTAATACAATTGCGTTCTTGATATTCATTCCTATCAACCCCAACAGTCCGAGGATGGAGAAGAAGTCGAACGATTTGCCCAACACCACTAGCCCCAGCACGATGCCGATAAAAATCAACGGCAACATCAACAGAATCACGATAGGTTTGCGATAGGTGCGGAAGAGGAACAATAGGGTGACGAACATCAGGAAGAACGTCAACGGTAAATTCTTGGCCAACGCCTCGTTAGACTCCACCTGACTTTCCTGCTCCCCGAAATACTTCATCGTATACCCCTCCGGCACTTTAATCTCTTTCTGCATCAGCGGCCAAACCTCATTGAAAGCAGCAATCGCATTTACTCCGCGACGCGGATCGCATTGCGCCATCATCACCATTTGCCGGTTGTAATCCTTCACATTCGAGAAACGATATTGGAAATCAAATTCCGATACCACCTGTTCCAGACTGGTCGTTTCATTGCCTGTGCCGAACACGGGCAACGTGCGCAGGTCATTGATGCGGAACGAATCCACCGTGTTATCCTTCAATAAGATAGGAAGTACCTGATCGCCCTGTCGATACTCTCCAAGCGTCATGCCTGTGGTTCCGATCTGGATACTTTGTGCCATTCCCTGACGCGATACCCCTAACGGTTGCGCCCGTTCGGGACTATATACAGGCTTCCATACAGGAACTTTATTTCCCCACGAATTGCGTATATTGATTAAATCCGGATTCCGGTGCATAATTTCCAAAGCCTGGTTGGTGAGCGCCACAAGCGTGTCCACATTCGGACCGATAAACCCGATTTCGATAGCGGCATCCACCGCAGGCGACAGTTTGAACAGACTGGTACGGGTAATCGCATTCGGATAATTTGCCTTCATATACGCGTCGAAATCTTCCTCATACTCTTTCGAATATTTACTGTCCGTCAACTCAACCAATACATTGGCAAAATTCGGTTTCGGACCCACCGAAGTAGAAGCCAGGTAATACCTTAGCGGCGTGCTGCCGAAGGTGATCGACACTTTCTTCACTTCCGGCTGCTTTGCCAGATGTTCTTCTACAGATTTCATCTCTTTCACTACATCATTGATGCTATACCCGTCGGGATAAAACACGTCCGCCCGGAAATAAGGCTTATCGAGAGAAGGAAAGAAGTTTTGCGGCATCATTCCCATAATAACCAGCGAAGCAACAAAGAGCACTGCCATCGAACCCAGTGTCAATGTTTTCCTGCGAATCATCGTGTGGAGGATGGAGGCGAATTTATGGTAGAACGGTTTGTCATACGGGTCTTTCGTGCCATCTTTTGCTTTCGCTTTCAGGATGAAGTTACCGAAAACAGTGGTCTGCGTCAGCGCGAGTATCCAGCTCAATCCCAGCGAGATGGCAAGCACCACAAAAAGCGGTTTCACGATTTCCGCCACGGCAGAAGGAGCAAGGTAGAGCGGGAGGAACGAACAGATAGCGATGAACGTAGCCCCAAGCAATCCCCATTGCGGACCGGTTGCTCCGTCTATCAGCGCTTTCCGTCGGTCTACTCCGCGGGCGATGGCAATCTGTGCATTGTCCGTTACCACGATGGCGTTATCCACCAGCATCCCCATGGCAATGATAAATCCCGCCAACGAAGTACGGTTCAGCCCGACACCGAAGAAAGACATGATAAGCAATGTGCCGCCAATAGAGAAAATCAGTGACGAGCCGATCAGCATACCTGCGCGCAAACCCATCACCAACATGATGATTACAATAACAATCAGAATCGATTCGATCAGGTTGATGATAAATCCGTTGTTGGCTTCGTTGGCAATTTCGTTCTCCAGATACAGGCTTTGCAGTTCCAGTCCCACAGGCATTAGTGGCAACAATTCGTCCAGTTTGGCTTTCACATTCTTGCCCGTCTGCACCACGTCCCGTTGCGGGTCGGTGGAGACGCCGATGCCGATGGCACGTTTGCCGTTCACGTGCATGATGTTGGATGGAGGGTTCATGTACCCTTTTTCGATGACGGCGATATCGCCCAGTTTCACTTGTCCGGCTTTGGTGGTAATCACCTGGTTGCGGATATCGTCTACGGTGGTATACATACCGTTGGCGGTCACTCGGAGTTGTTGCTCGCCGGCACGGATTTCTCCGGTATTGATAATCTGGTTCTGCGATTGCAACAGACTGGCAAGCTGTTTCGGGTCGATGCCCATACCTACGAGCTTATTGGTGGAAATAAAAATATTAACCACCTCCGTCTGCGTCCCGAACAGGGCGACTTTCATCACTCCGTCCGCCGTCACTACCTGCGTTTTGATCCGTTCCGCCCAGTTGCGCATCTCTTCGTATGTGTAACCGTCATCCGCCGTCAGACCGTAATAGATACCGAACACGTCGCCGAAATCATCGGAAACCGTCGGTGCAGAAGCACCGCTCGGCAATTGTGGCTGTATATTAAGTACCTTCCGTCGCAACTCATCCCACTTCTGCGGAATGGAGCTTGCCGACAAGGAAGGTTGCAACTCGAATGTGATTTTCGAGAGCCCGTACATCGATTCTGATTTAATTTTGTACGCACCGCTCATACTTTGGATCTCGCGAGAGATAGGCTCGGTAATCAACCGCTCCACTTCTGCCGGCTCGGCGCCCGGATAGCGGGTCATAATAACCGCCGACTTTATGACGAAAGGAGCATCCTCTTTCTTACCCAGCTTGCCGAAGGAAGTGATTCCCCCAATCAGCAATACAGCAAGAAAGAAATAGATGATTTTCGTATTATCTAATGAATATTTGGCTAAACTCATAATAAATGATCGTTGATAATTGATGAATGAAAGTGGATAAAGAGGCTGTGAGTCCCCGTAGGGGAGTTGGAGTTACTAACGACTTTTCAGATAGCCTCCCTGTCAACAGTTGTGATAGATTCTCCTTCTACTAGTTGGTATACGCCTGCTATGACGATTTCTTCACCGGGTTTCAAACCTTCCGAGATGAGCGCCTGTGCTTCTCCGGTCGGGGCGTTGACGGTTACTTCCCGTTTGTGGACTTTATTGTCTTCTACCACCCAGACATACATTTTATTCCCTTCGCTTTCGCCGAATACGGCACTAAGCGGTACGATCGTCCAGCTATCCTGCACCAACGGACCTACATCTGCCGTGAAACGGATGCTGCACGTGAAACCGGGTTTCACAGCATACAGGTCGCGGTCGAATGACGGATCGTCAATCGTGATGCTGACCGGAATTCCTGTGCCATCTGTAGAAATATCAAGATATTCTTCCAGTTTCGCTTGAAACACGTGTCCTTTAAATGTGTCGAACTCTACCAGGAAACGCGGCTCTTTGGCACGCAACAAATAAAGATACGCATCCGGAATGGTGAATTTGATACGCAGATTGTGCGTATTGACAAGCTGCACGATACCCTCACCGGAGTTGACACGCTGATAGTTTTCCACCAGTCGTTTTTCGATAGAACCGTCGAAAGGAGCTGTCAGCTTGGTGTCGCGCATATTGTTGGCAGACAGTTCGTATTCAGACTTCGCCTTCTGGAAGTTGGCGAGGCTGATTTCATATTCCTGTACGGAGATCGCTTGCCGGGAGAGGAGCCGTTTGTTGCGTTCCACTTGTGCCGAAGCCGTTTCGTATGCCGATTTCGTAGCGGCATATTGCAACGCGATGTCTCTGGGGTCGATAGCCGCGATGAGTTGTCCTTTTTTCACTTTCTGTCCTTCGATGACAGGAAGCTGGATGATTTGCCCGTTGACCCGGAAAGCCAGCTTCACATATTCCACCGCTTCCACGATTCCCGAGAAATCTTTTCTGATAATCGATCTTGACTCGACAATCGTAGTCTTTACGGGACGTGCAGTTGTCGTTGTCGTTTCTTTTTTCTGTCCGCAGCCGGCCAGCAAGATTGCGGCTGCCAAGACGAATCCAAATTCCTTTTTCATATACCACGTTGATGTTTAGAGGTTTTGCGTTGATAAATAGCGAATAATATACTAAAACAACTCCTGTTTATTTCTGTTCAATATTCCTGTCTTTTCATATCCTGCCTGTTAACCTTTATATGGAACACAAAAAAAAACGGGAACTTTACGGGTCCTCTGTGGTGAAATTGTCGATTTCCCTACGTGGGAACTCTCTTTCCATCCAGGAAACGGGAGTTCTAGTGTAAGGGGAAGTTAGCATGGACAGCTTGTGGTAGGATAATGTGAAGAGTGTCAGGCATCGTCATATAGTCGATTCCTTATTGGATGATGCTTGGCGCTAAGGAATATAGAAAACGAAAAAGAGGAAATTCTCTGCGAGAATCTCCTCTTTTTCATCTTTCACGAAAGATCGAATTATTTCTTCTTACGGTCACCGTAACGGCTCATGAACTTATCAACACGACCAGCAGTATCTACCAATGTAGATTTACCTGTATAGAACGGGTGAGAAGTGTTTGAGATTTCAATCTTCAGCAACGGATAAGTTTCACCTTCGAATTCGATGGTTTCTTTAGTTGCTACAGTTGATCTAGACAAAAACATGTCACCATTTGACATATCTTTAAATACTACCGGACGGTATGATTCTGGATGAAGGCCTTTTTTCATTTCAGTATCTGTTTTTTTAATTTATATTCTGTTACTATTTTGGTAAGAAATAGTGTAATGGTCATTTTTCAGAGCGCAAAGATAATGCTTTTCTGTGAAATAGAAAAAGATTTTCTAAAATTTCTGATTTCTAATTTCTAATTTGCTATGCAGATTTTGGTGATTAAATGAATTGAAAAATGAGGTATAAATTAAGGTATAAATAAGGAGATATAAATCCGAAGGCATCAACCATCAATCAGAAATCAGAAATCTCAAAGTTTGCAAGGTAGACATTACAATCTAATGTCACGCTCGTATTCCTGCTAAATTTTGCAGTCTGATTTAAACCTTTTTCTACTATATTTTCCTTTCCGGTGTTCGTTATTCGGTGGATAATGCTTACTTTTGCGTAGAATTTTTATTCACTAACAATAAACTTTAAACAAAATGGTAAATTACAAAGATTTAGGATTGGTAAACACAAGAGAAATGTTTGCTAAGGCTATCAAAGGTGGATATGCTATCCCAGCATTCAACTTCAACAATATGGAACAAATGCAGGCTATCATCAAGGCTGCTGTTGAAACTAAATCTCCTGTGATTCTTCAGGTTTCTAAAGGTGCTCGTCAGTATGCTAACGCTACTTTGTTGCGTTACATGGCACAGGGTGCTGTAGAATATGCTAAAGAATTAGGCTGCGCACATCCGGAAATCGTTCTTCACCTTGACCACGGAGATACATTCGAAACTTGCAAATCTTGTATCGATTCAGGTTTCTCTTCAGTAATGATCGACGGTTCTCACCTTCCTTACGAAGAAAACGTAGCATTGACTAAGAAAGTTGTTGAATACGCTCACCAGTTCGACGTAACTGTAGAAGGTGAACTTGGCGTATTGGCTGGTGTAGAAGATGAAGTTTCTGCTGACCACCACACATATACTGACCCTGAAGAAGTAATCGATTTCGCTACTCGCACTGGTTGCGACTCTTTGGCTATCTCAATCGGTACTTCTCACGGTGCTTACAAGTTTACTCCGGAACAATGCCACATCGATCCGGTTACAGGCGTAATGGTTCCTCCTCCATTGGCATTCGAAGTATTGGATGCTGTAATGGAAAAACTTCCTGGATTCCCTATTGTTCTTCACGGTTCATCTTCAGTTCCTCAGGAAGAAGTTGCGACTATCAATAAGTTCGGTGGTAATCTGAAAGCTGCTATCGGTATTCCTGAAGAATGGTTGCGTAAGGCAGCTACTTCTGCAGTTTGCAAAATCAACATCGACTCAGACTCTCGTCTGGCTATGACTGCTGCTGTACGTCAGGTGTTCGCTGAAAAACCGGCAGAATTCGACCCACGTAAGTATCTTGGTCCGGCTCGTGACAACATGGAAAAACTGTACAAGCACAAAATCATCAACGTGCTCGGTTCTGACAATAAATTGGCACAGTAATAATCTCCGGATTATTCCATAAATAAAAGAAAGAGGCTGCTCCGGTTTGAACATCGGTAGCAGCCTCTTTTATGATGTTTAATCGTTTCAGAGCGGAGGGAAGATAACACTATGGCTGTAATGAAAAACACCCGTGTTACATTCAGTTGTAACACGGGTGTTCTTATCTATTATTAATGTTTCTTACATCAAGAATCCAAGCAGAATACCGGCAGCAACAGCTGAACCGATCACTCCGGCAACGTTCGGACCCATAGCGTGCATCAGCAAATAATTGGTCGAATCGTATTCCAAACCAATTACTTGTGAGATACGTGCCGAGTCGGGAACAGCAGATACGCCTGCGTTGCCGATTAATGGATTGATCTTGTTATCCTTCTTCAAGAAGAGGTTGAATATCTTCACGAAGATTACGCCTGATGTAGTTGCAATGACGAATGACAATGCACCGAGGGCGAAAATCTTGATAGAGTCGAAAGTGAGGAACTCGGAAGCCTGAGTAGAAGCACCTACTGTCAAACCTAACAGAATAGTAATGGTGTCAATCAACGGACCACTTGCCGTATTGGCAAGACGACGGGTTACGCCACTTTCTTTCAGCAGGTTACCAAAGAACAGCATACCCAACAAAGGCAGACCGGAAGGAACCAGGAAGCAAGTCAGCAACAAACCGATAATCGGAAAAATCACTTTCTCTGTGTGAGAAACAGCACGTGGCGGTTTCATACGTATGATACGTTCGTTCTTTGTGGTGAGCAAACGCATGATAGGCGGCTGTATCACCGGAACCAACGCCATATAGGAATAGGCGGACACTGCAATGGCTCCCATCAGGTTAGGTGCCAGCTTCGAGGACAGGAAGATTGCCGTCGGACCGTCTGCACCACCGATAATACCGATTGCACCGGCTTGCATAGGATCAAATCCCATTGCTAAGGCGATCATGTATGCACCGAAGATACCAAACTGTGCTGCCGCACCGATCAACATCAATTTCGGATTAGAGATAAGTGCCGAGAAGTCCGTCATGGCGCCGATGCCCAAAAAGATGAGCGGCGGATACCAGCCGGAGGTCACTCCCTGATACAATATATTCAATACTGAACCTTCTTCATAAATACCGACTTTCAGCCCGGCATCCATATTAAAAGGTATATTACCAATCAATATACCGAAACCGATAGGAATCAGAAGCATCGGTTCGAATTCTTTGGCTACTGCCAAATAGATGAATACCAAGCCAACGAGAATCATGACTACATGCCCTACCGTAGCATTGGCAAAGCCTGTGTAGGTCCAGAAGTCGGCGAGGTTGTTTCCTAAAAAGTTTATAAAATCTCCCATATTATTCAATAATTACGAGGTCATTACCTTCAAGAACAGAATCTCCCTTATTTACGTTGATGGCAGTAACCTTACCGTCTTTATCCGCATTGATATTGTTTTCCATCTTCATGGCTTCCAATATGATAATGGTCTGTCCTTTCTTTACAGTATCGCCTACATTCACTTTGATGTCGAGGATCACACCCGGCAGCGGAGATTTCACTCCTGATTTTCCGGTAGATGGAGCGGCCGGTTTCACTACTTGAGCAGGAGCAGCAGGAGCATTAGGCATCGGGCGTACTGTCACAGGTTTTGCAACAGGCTTCGGCTGTTTCTCCATTTCTACTTTATAGTGTGTACCGTTCACTTCTACATGAGCGATGTTGTCTTCAATATCTCCGATGGTTACTTTATATAAGTTACCGTTGATTTTATATTTATATTCTTTCATCGTTTTTACTTTTTAAAAGGTGACTTACTTTCTGGAAGGAGTTTCACGCAACGTGTAAATCTTCGAACTCCATGGTGAGTAGCTGCGTTTTACACGAGTGATGGTCAGCACTGTTTCTTCTACGTCATGCACTTCATCTTGCATTTCGTGTAGTGCCATAGAAATAGCAGCATACACTTCGCCCGGAGCTTGTGACAGTTCCTTAGCTTCATGCTTGTCGATGCCTTTAGATTTCATAGCGTTGCGCTTGCTCAAATTAACGGCTGCTTTTCCTACAATCTTGAAGGCTATAAAAAGAAGAATCAATCCGCAGAATACTACACTCATGGCAGAAATGGCCATTCCAATACCATTAGCATCGTGTTCTTCAAACTTTTCCTTCTTGGCATTGCTGTCAAGGGTTTTGTTGTTAGTGCTTGGAGTCACGTATTTGTCACCACTTCCACTTTTTACTTCCCATTCAGTTGCTCCGTCGCTTACACGAGCGTATGATTGGTTGGGACCGAGAGTGCCTGCGGGCACTACAATCTGGTCGAGCAACTTTTTGCCGGAGTCGAACAGACCAATCCAGTTGGCGGTTTTCGGATTCAGCTTGAAGCTGGTGTGGAACGTACCGCGGTTAGGTTCGCCATCTGCCCAGAATAGCGCATGTTGGCGTGGTTTCACTGATGTAAGTATATCACCTTTCGGGATAAAGTAAGTAACTGTATCGCCCGGTTGGTTGCTTACTTTCAGCAAGCAAGCTGCCAAGTCGGTGCTACCGAATGATTTATTGAATATTTCAATCCATGCGCTGTGCAATCCGTAATCGTCCTGGAAATTACTCTGATTGTTTATCAGGATTTCGTTTAGCACCAGCTTACTGTTCGACTTTTGCTCTCCACAAGAAGTCAGACCAATCAGCAACAGCAAAGAAAGGAATATTCCGATTTTGGTTTTGTTCATAATCGTTCTTGTTTTAATGTGAAAAGTAGGATTACAACGGAATATTACCATGCTTCTTAGCCGGATTGCTCAATTTCTTAGTCTGCAACTGCTGCAAAGCACGGATGACGCGGAAACGTGTGTTGCGCGGTTCAATCACATCGTCGATGTAGCCGTATTTAGCTGCATTGTAAGGATTGGCAAACAGTTTCGTGTATTCTGCTTCTTTCTCTGCAAGGAATTGAGCCGGGTTTTCCTGATCTTTGGCTTCGCGTGCGTACAATACTTCTACTGCTCCTGCACCACCCATTACTGCGATTTCGGCAGTAGGCCATGCGTAGTTCATATCACCGCGAAGTTGTTTACAGCTCATCACGATGTGAGAACCGCCGTAAGATTTACGCAATGTGATAGTAACCTTAGGCACAGTAGCTTCACCGTAAGCATACAACAACTTAGCACCATGAAGGATAACACCATTGTATTCCTGACCTGTTCCCGGAAGGAATCCCGGTACGTCTACCAACGATACGATAGGAATATTGAATGCATCGCAGAAACGAACGAAGCGTGCACCTTTACGAGATGCGTTGCTATCGAGCACGCCAGCCAGATATTTAGGCTGATTAGCAACGATACCTACCGACTGGCCGTTGAAACGGGCGAAACCGATGATGATATTCTTAGCATAATCTTTCTGGATTTCAAGGAATTCACCGTTGTCCACAATAGCGCCGATCACTTCGTACATGTCATACGGTTTAGTAGGGCTGTCGGGGATAATATCGTTCAAAGAATCTTCCAGGCGGTCGATTGGGTCTGTGCAATCTACATAAGGAGCTTCTTCAAGGTTGTTTTGAGGAATATAGCTCAACAGTTTGCGAATCAGTTCGAAACCTTCTTCTTCTGTTTGGGCGGTGAAATGAGTCACACCCGATTTAGTGGAGTGAACGCTTGCGCCACCGAGGTTTTCCTGGCTGACGTCTTCACCTGTAACGGTCTTCACCACTTTCGGTCCGGTGAGGAACATATAAGAAGTGCCTTCCATCATCAGTGTGAAGTCGGTCAGAGCCGGAGAATAAACAGCACCACCGGCACAAGGACCGAAGATACCGGAAATCTGCGGAATAACACCTGAAGCAAGGATGTTGCGTTGGAAGATTTCTGCATAACCTGCCAAAGCGTTGATACCTTCCTGGATACGTGCACCACCCGAGTCGTTGATACCGATACAAGGAGCACCCATCTTCATGGCCTGATCCATAATTTTACAAATCTTCAATGACATTGTTTCTGACAGTGAGCCGGCAGAAACAGTGAAGTCTTGTGCGAACACATATACCAGACGTCCTTCGATTGTACCGCAGCCGGTTACTACACCGTCTCCCGGATAATGTTTTTTTTCCATACCGAAGTTCGTGCATCTGTGCTCAACGAACATGTCCATTTCTTCGAAGCTACCCTCGTCAAGCAGCATAGCCAGACGCTCGCGTGCTGTGTATTTTCCTTTTTCGTGTTGCTTCGCAATTGCTTTTTCACCGCCTCCGATACGTGCTACGGCACGGCGTTCAATAAGCTCTTTAATTTTTTCAAGTTGATTACTCATGAGTTCTTGTTGGTTTTAGAGTTTATGATTAATGTTCGCAGAGTTCTGTCAGCACGCCCAAAGTTGATTTCGGGTGAAGGAAAGCAATATTCAAACCTTCAGCACCCTTGCGGGGAGCTTTGTCGATAAGACGGATTTCTTTGCCTTCTGCTTCTGCCAAAGCATTGGCTACGCCATCTTCTACAGCAAATGCAACGTGATGAACGCCTGCACCTTTGTTTTCAATGAATTTGGCAATAGTACTCTCCGGGCAAGTCGGCTCCAACAATTCAATTTTTGTTTCGCCTACTTTTAAAAAAGCGGTTCTTACTTTCTGATCTTCCACTGTTTCAATGTTGTAACACTTCAGACCTAATACGTTTTCGTAGTAGGGAAGGGCTTCTTCGATGCTTTTTACAGCAATGCCCAGATGTTCAATGTGTGAAATCTTCATAACTATACTTTTTTATTTGGTTTTAATCATGTGCTTATATGGCATAAAACAGTACAAAGAAAGACATTTCTTACCTAATAAAGAAATATTTCTGCATTTAATTATTGGATTATTGAACAGAAAGAATGGTAGAGAAGGGGTATGAAGGGTTGTTTTGTAATCTTGAGATTACATTTAGACGTAAAATTTGATTAAGAGTTTGTTCAGCCAATTCCAATTGACACGAAACCAGCGGCGGGTACTGCTCTGCTTTCCGCCAAAGCGGAGAACAAAATCACGATAACCGTGTTTCCGGAACGGAAGTCCTACATCCATAAATTCCATGTGGCGGAATCCCCGCTGGCGCGCATCTTCCAAGGCTTTCCATACAGCCAGTACCCCCGGATACTGAAGTGCGTATGTCTTTTTCATTCCTCCCGAAAACCAAAGGTATGCATCGTCTCCCGAATAAATACAGACGGAACCGCCGATGATTTTCTCTTTGTATTTTACTACGAATATTTTTGCCTGTTGTCCTTTGATTAATATGTTGTTCATGTGATGGAAAAAGTCGTTGGCAGGGAAGTATCTGCGTATGCGGGAAGAATAAACCTTGTGCAGCATCCGTGAGAAGTCATGTATCTCTTCCACGGTATGTGCTTCCTCTACTTTAGCTCCATTCTTGAGTCCTTTTTTTATCTGACGGATGCGTGACGGGCTGAACCGGTCTTCCGTATTTTTCATACTGTGCAGCGAATTGTGTACCCGTAACCAATTGACAGGGAAATAATCATTGGCACGGAAAACCCGGTAACCGAACATCGAATTGTTGAGGTTCCGGAATTCGATCAAGACACAGCTACGCGATGCCTCTTGTGTGAGATGTTCGAGCATCTCGCCGAAAACTTCTTCCTCTCTTTCTCTGATGGCAGGAAGTGAATCCGCCTTATCGATTTGAGATGACTTTTCCAGAAATTCTCCTTCTCCATATACCACACATTGCTTCGCGAGACAGGAAGGAAGCCATTTCTTCGCCTTGCGGATGGCGGCAAGCAGGCGTGCCACAGGTCTGCCGTCTTCTGTCGCAACGATGAGTAAAGGTGAATAACCCGGGGTTGCTTCATAAATCTGAAACAACTCTTTGGAATGAAATGTATTATTTCCCGGCAGATCGGGAATATCCTTTCCGTGATAGTATGTAGTTAGTTTAAGCGGCATGTGGCACAAATTTACACTTTTTATTTTTCATTCAACAATAAAATAGAGATTTTGTTGCCGCTTCTAAAAGTCAAGAGTGCATTTTTCTTGCTGAATATTTCTTTATTCCCTTCGGTTTCGTTATTTTTGCGTATTGGCAAACACCTAAAATGGACTAATATTATGTTAGAAGAACTACTTGCGTACAATAAAAAGTTCGTAGAGAGCAAGGGATATGAATCGTATATTACCAATAAATATCCCGACAAGAAGATTGCTATTCTCTCCTGTATGGACACGCGTCTGACGGCTTTGCTTCCGGCTGCGCTGGGCATTAAGAATGGCGACGTGAAAATGATAAAGAATGCCGGAGGTGTCATTTCCCATCCTTTCGGCAGTGTGATTCGCAGTCTGCTTGTGGCTATATTTGAATTGGGGGTAAAGGAAATTATGGTGATAGCGCATTCCGACTGTGGAGCTTGTCACATGCATAGTGAAGAAATGATTGCAAAGATGAAGGCGCGGGGAATCAATCCGGATTATATTGACATGATGCGTTTCTGCGGGGTGGACTTCAAAGCTTGGCTCGACGGATTTGAAGATACGGAAAAATCGGTAAAGGGAACGGTAGATTTTATCATACATCATCCGTTGATTCCTTCGGATGTAAAAGTTTACGGATTTATTATTGATTCAACAACCGGAGAACTGGAACGGATTGTATGACATTCTGTCGTGAAGTACAAGAAGATAAAGGCAACTTTTTATCAGTTGCCTTTATCTTCTTGCGGTTATATACTTTCTTTGACTGATGCACCCTTGTGTGGCAAATCGGGTGCCCATACATCTCAATTTCCGCCTCGCGGCTTGCTTTACGATTCGCTTTAATGTAATCGTCCTGTGTGATTCGTTTTTTCATGATGATGTTATTTAACGACGGCAAAGATAATGATATCTTTCCGTGTGGGTAAGGAATACGGGCGGTTTATTGTTCAACGGTAGTTTCAAGTTGTTTTGATGGCTTGTAATAAGTTGTTTCGATAGCTTGTAACAGGTTGTTTTATTATGGCGGACATCTTGCTACAAGTAATAGAACATTTCGTTGCAAGGAAGGGAATAAGTCGTTCAATCGTATCAAACATTTTTTCTCCTACAGGGTGTGCAAAATAAAAGTATCTTGCACACATCTGCCACACTATCTTACACACATACTTATCTCTTTCTTTATCAGTCTGATAACTGCCAATTGTGTAGGTATGCAAGATAAAACAACGTTTTGAACGCTAAGAAGAGGGGACGCTTGTTATCTTTATCCTCTCTGTAATTGTTTGTAATTAATGGGACTTTATGCTGAAAAGACAGTTTGCTATACGGGAAAGCCAACTTTGTCTTTATCTGTGATTTTTCTTAATACACGGCAGGGGTTTCCAGCTGCCACGACACCTGAAGGAATGTCATGAGTTACGACACTTCCGGCGCCGATGACTGTATCATCACCTATGGTAACTCCGCCGAGAATGGTGCTGCCACCTCCAATCCAAACCCGGTTTCCTATGGTAATGGGCTCAGGAATTAAGGCACCGGCTATCCGCTCTGCGGAGTCGAGCGAATGGTTGGCCGAATATGCGCTTACATTAGGCCCCAACAACGTATTATTGCCTATTGTTATCTGCCCGCAATCAAGGAGTGTACATCCGAAATTGATATAGACATCATCCCCAATGGTGATGTTTTTGCCGAATTCGCAAGTAAAGTTCGGCTCCATCCAGACGCGCTCACCTACTTTCTTGAAAAGTTTCTGCATAATTTCCTGACGCCGTTCAATTTCTTCGTCTTCAGTGCGGTTAAATTCCTTAAATAGTTTTTTTGCTTCAACTCTTAGGTCAAACAAATCAGCATCAAAATCATTATAGATTTGATACTCCTGCATTTTATCCCATTCAGTCATATTCATTTTGGTTAAGTTCAATTTTATAGTTGCAAACTTAGAGCCTGTTTAAATTTTCCTGAGATTATGTTAGATAGGCTTTACCGACCTGTTTTTATTCGTCACATAGTCTCCGTCATGCTGCTGCTCACAACAACAGAAAATATACTCGAGAGCAACTCTCAAAACTGTGTCGGGCAAAACTCGGAGCAGGCTCTTAATAACCCACTTTTCATTCATTAATAGAAAAGTTCTCTTTCATTAATTGTAAACTTCTTATTATCAGTATGTAAACTTATTTTTCGTTAACTGTAATCTATAAACGCAAGCTTCGTTTATAAAAACAAAGGCTTTGATTATAAAAACAAAGCTTGCAATTATATAATCAAAGCTTGCGTTTATAGTTTGCATCGAATGAAAAGAAAGTTTCCTTCCTGTCCGAAGGAACTTTATACTTAATGGGCGGGAAGTTTTCTATTAATAGCCAAGAGCGCAACTGTTAACACCCCTTCCGCCAACTACAGACGGACGCGACAAGAAGAGCCGGGGTAAGTTTAAATATCAGCTATAAAATTATGACTGAAGAGAATTTAAACAGGCTCTTATAAAAAAATAGCGAAATAGCAAAGATGGCTTCCACAGACGAGCTTGGCGACAATGATGCTTTCGGAATTACGGGTGCGCCGGATTTGTTAGTTTCTAAAATGAATGTTGTCGATTCCGGTTTAATAAAGAAAATAAATTCGTAACTTTGCAACTTTGCATATGAAAACAATGAGTTTATTTATCAATATCAGAAATACACATAAAATCAATCAATGACATGAACATGAAAAAATTATTATGTCTATTTGCATTATTACTATGCACCACTGCATTTGCGCAGCCCCAACAACTTGTAGTAGGAGTTTCCGGTAATGGCTATGTAACCCGTCAGCAAGACGGTGCTCGAATCACCCAAGAAGGAGTTGCGTACTGGACCAATCCTAAAAGTATCGTTAGCATTTATTTCTATTTGCATCAGCCTACAACGGCCGATTTGTCACTTTATGCCAAAGGACACTCTGAAATCAAAGTCAGTTATGGAAAAAAGAGTTTCAACGTTAATCTGCAATCGGATGATTTCACCAATGTACCTGTAGGGAGCATTGATATACGCCAGGCGGGGTATGTGCGTATCGATTTGCAAGGTGTGGCTAAAGAAGGCGAGAGTTTCGGAGAAATCAAGCAATTGATAGCAGACAACGTTACAGGTAAAAGTAATTATGTGAAAGATTTCGAGGACTATTGGGGACGTCGCGGTCCGTCCGTTCATATGGGGTATGCATTGCCCGAAGGTGACACCGAATGGTTCTACAATGAAGTGACAGTGCCCAAAGAAGGCGAAACGATGCATAGCTACTATATGGCAGCCGGTTTCGGTGAAGGTTATTTCGGAATGCAATACAACTCTCCCACAGAACGCCGCATTCTTTTCTCCGTTTGGAGTCCTTTTGACACACAAGACCCTAAAAAGATTCCGGATGAACAGAAGATTAAATTGTTACGTCAAGGAAAAGATGTACATATCGGTGAGTTTGGCAACGAAGGTTCAGGAGGACAAAGTTATTTAAGATATCCTTGGAAGGCTGGTAATACATACAAATTCCTGATGCACATTAAACCGGACGGAAATGGAAACACCATTTATACCGCTTATTTCTATGCCACAGATGAAAAAGAGTGGAAATTGATAGCGAGTTTCTTACGCCCCATGACCGATACATGGTACAAACATCCTCATAGCTTCCTTGAGAATTTCAATCCCGAACAAGGATACTTGTCGCGTGAAGTTTTCTTCGGTAACCAATGGGCACGCAGCAAAGAAGGTAAATGGACCCGGCTCACTGATGCCGTCTTCACACACGATGCAACGGCTAGCGCCAAAGTCCGTCTCGACTATCAAGGTGGGACTACTAAAGATAACCGGTTTTATCTGAAAATGGGAGGCTTCTTCAATGAATCTGTTCCGATGAGAACAAAGTTCTATTGTAAGCCAACGGGTGAAGAGCCGATAATTGACTGGGAAGCATTGGAGCACCTATAACATCTGTTTCTGCTCTTTACAAATTGTGAAAGAGTACTGCTCAAACAAAAAATCGCCCTCGCTACAGAAAATAAAACGAGGTTGTGTCAAAACGCTGGCACAACCTTTTTACATGCACAAAGCCCAGACTTTCACAAGTCCGGGCTTTGTTATTACCCAAAGTTCTTGTATGTTTAGGCATAAAGTTTTTCGTTATGGCAAGTTACATTTTCGTCCTTACATCCCCAACCAAGCGGTTCTTTTTCCCGGAAGAATTGATGAAATCCTAACAGCGAACGATTCGGTTCGGATAGTTAATACAGTTGTTGATAATCTCAATCTTGACAATTTCAAGAATCTTTATAAAGCAACCGGTCGTTGTCTTTATCATCCTAAAATGATGCTTAAGGTGATTATCCACGCCTACATGAACAATATCTATTCGTGCCGCAAAAAAGAGGGACGATTATTTTAAAATAAAAAAGGAGATGTGCCTTAGTTTTGATACCTCCCTTCTTTTTGCCATATATAGAAATCTTTGTAGTTATACATAATCCGCACACCTTGCAAATACAATTACGATTTAATTGCCGGAAAAGAAAAAATAGACTAATTTTGTTTTTCATTATCTGACAAGTAAGTCATTTAAGTAATTGTACGGGATTGGAGGTATGACTTTAATTATATAGTGAACGATAAAAAGTATAATTTTATATTTAATGAAACCGAAGATAATATGGGAAATTTCAGTGAATTAATAAAAAATCGTCGCAGCATGCGCAAGTTCACCGATGAAGAATTGACACAAGACGAGGTGGTTGCATTGATGAAAGCAGCCCTGATGTCTCCCTCTTCCAAACGTAGCAATAGTTGGCAGTTTGTGGTGGTGGATGATAAGGAAGTGTTGAATCAATTGTCTCATTGCAAAGAGCAGGCTTCCACTTTTATCACCGATGCCGCATTGGCAATTGTCGTGATGGCCGATCCGTTGGCAAGCGATGTGTGGATTGAAGATGCGGCGATAGCTTCGATTATGATACAGTTGCAGGCAGAAGACTTGGGGCTAGGTAGTTGCTGGGTGCAGGTTCGCGAACGTTTCACAGCTACCGGAATGCCTTCCGACGAATACGTGCACGGAGTGCTGGATATTCCTTTGCAGCTTCAGGTGCTTTCCGTCATAGCCATCGGGCACAAAGCAATGGAACGCAAGCCTTTCAATGAAGAACATCTGCAATGGGAGAAAATTCACATTAATAAATTCGGAGGAAAATAACGATGGGAGCTGCCAAAACTAGTAATAGCAAAGATACTTATATGGCTACCGCCGTTGCCTTTATGGTAATCGGAGCACTATATTTGATTGATAAACTGATTCATTTTTCTTCCATCGGCTTGCCTTGGGTGATGAACAAGGATAATATGCTGCTGTATGCTTCTATCTGTTTCCTTATTTTCAAACGCGATAAATCCATCGGTTTCGTATTGCTGGGACTTTGGCTGATGATGAATATCAGTTTGGTAATGTCATTGTTGGGTTCGCTTTCAGGATATTTGCTGCCGTTGACATTACTCATCATCGGAATTATTTTATTTTGGATTGCAAAACGGTAAAGAAACGATGAATAGAAGTATAGAAGATACCCCGATTGTGTTTATCGGTGCCGGAAATCTGGCTACCAACCTGGCAAAGGCACTTTATCATAAAGGTTTCCGTATCGTGCAAGTGTATAGCCGGACTGATGAATCAGCCCGCACCTTAGCCGGACAAGTGGAAGCGGAATATACAACCGACTTACAGGAAATCTCCAAAGAAGCCCGATTATATATCGTATCCCTGAAAGATGCCGCTTTTGTGGAGCTACTGCCCCAAATAACAGAAGGCAGACAAAACGCCCTGTTGGTACATACGGCAGGAAGCATCCCGATGAGTATTTGGGAAGGATATGCGGAACGTTACGGAGTATTTTATCCGATGCAGACATTCAGCAAACAACGTGAAGTCTGTTTTCGGGAGATACCATTCTTTATCGAAGCCAAAAGACCGGAAGATGCGGAGTTTCTGAAAGCGATTGCCGCCACTCTCTCCGAAAATGTCTATGAAGCTACTTCTGAACAACGCAAGAGTCTTCACCTTGCAGCAGTCTTTAGTTGTAACTTCACGAATCATATGTATGCTTTAACGGCAGATTTACTTAAGAAATATAATCTGCCGTTTGATATCATGCTTCCGCTGATTGATGAAACGGCGCGTAAGGTGCACGAATTGGCACCTCGTGATGCGCAAACCGGTCCGGCTGTGCGTTATGACGAAAATGTGATAAGCAGTCATCTTGCGATGCTGGCAGACTCGCCGGCATTACAGGAAATATATAAATTAATGAGCAAAAGTATCCATGAGCACCATCAATTATGATTTATCCCTTATCAAAGCGTTAGCTTTTGATGTAGACGGAGTATTGAGTTCAACCACAGTTCCGCTGCATCCTTCCGGTGAGCCGATGCGCACTGTGAATATTAAGGACGGATATGCTATCCAACTGGCTGTAAAAAAAGGACTTCATATCGCCATCATCACCGGCGGACGGACCGAAGCGGTGCGTATTCGTTTTGAAGGGTTGGGAGTGAAGGACTTGTATATGGGGTCTGCCGTGAAGATACATGATTATCGTGCTTTCCGAGATAAATACGGATTGTCCGACGATGAGATATTGTATATGGGAGACGATGTGCCCGATATTGAAGTGATGAGGGAATGTGGGCTTCCCTGCTGTCCGAAAGATGCCGTGCCGGAAGTGAAATCCGTCGCGAAGTACATCTCTTATGCAGACGGCGGTCGTGGCTGCGGTCGTGATGTCGTGGAGCAAGTCTTGAAAGCTCATGGTTTGTGGATGGCACAAGATGCTTTTGGCTGGTGATAAAATTAATTATATAATTGACAGACATCAACAAATAGTATTTTCAATCATAAATCGCCTAATCGTAAATAGAACAATGCTTGATAATCTAAAGAAATATCAGATCATACTGGCTTCCAATTCACCCCGTCGGAAAGAGTTAATGTCGGGATTGGGAGTAGATTATACCATCAGGACATTGCCTGATGTAGATGAGTCTTATCCCGATACTTTGGCAGGTGCGGAGATACCCGAATTTATTGCCCGCGAAAAGGCTGATGCCTATCGTGCCATGATGAAACCGGGAGAACTTTTAGTGACGGCGGATACCATCGTTTGGCTGGACGGAAAAGTCTTGGGTAAGCCGGAAGGCAGGGAAGGGGCAATTGAAATGCTTCGCACGCTTTCGGGAAAATCCCATCAAGTCTTCACGGGTGTTTGTCTGACCACTACCGAGTGGCAAAAGAGTTTTACCGCCTCTTCCGATGTACAGTTCGACATCTTGTCCGAAGATGAAATCCAGTACTATGTTGACCGTTACCAGCCTTTGGACAAAGCAGGTGCTTATGGCGTTCAGGAATGGATCGGCTATATCGGGGTAAAATCTATTTCCGGCAGTTTCTATAATATAATGGGACTCCCCATACAGAAACTGTACGGGGAGTTAAAGAATTTATAGTTGATAAGCTGGATCCCGAATCTCAGAAAAAGCGGGAAACTAGATTATATCCAGCATCAAAGGAATATCCTCTTCTCGAACACCCTGTTTGAGAAGAGATTCCTCATCTTTATGAAACATTTCAAGGAATCGTTCCCGGTTTCCACTGGCTGTAATCGCTTTTCCGTAAAAAACTGCCGCCTTCTGAACATCTCCCATCACCCAGGCAACATGTCCGGCGTTCATATAGTCGATAGCCAATGGTTTCTGTTCGATGATTTTCTCGTAATACTTCATCGCCTGCTCGTATTTCAGGCTGATGAATGAACACCACCCGATGCCACGCCATGCTTTTACGCAATTACTTTCGATGAAATCCAGTTTGAAGAAATAATTCAGCGCTTCTTCATATTGCCCCATTTCAGCCAGGCAGCTACCGATGTAGAAAGTTACATTCACATCTTCGGACGCAGCTTCTTCCACTTTTTTATAATACGTAAGGGCTGCCTGATAATTCCTGTTCAACCGATAGCAAATAGCCAGATGGCGATTATTCCAGATATTGTCCGGTTTCAGCGTATCGGCTTTCAGATAGGCCTTGACAGCTTCTGCGTATTTCTTTCTTTTCTGTAATGCATACCCGAACTTTTGATAATACTCTGCGCTTTTCTCATCAAATTTACTGATAGCTTCCAGCTCCTCAAAAATCTCGATAGCCTCGTCCCAACGTTCCTTTGATAAATAGAAATCGGCAATAGGGAATAATACATCTTCCCAAGACAACACATTTTCGAGCGCGGAGATATGATGGAGATCGAGTTTTTCTTTAAAAATATCCCTGAATTCCTGACGGCGTACACTGAGCTTGAAGAAACGGTAAAGGTCATGCAGGTACTGGTTGCTAACCGTTCCCGGGCGTTCATTGAACCGTTTCATTGTTTCAGCATTCGATTTTTCCGCCAATTCGGCCACCTGCTGTTCGTTGAGCTGGCTCAACATCATATCCTGCTGTGCCTGTGGCAACTGGTGGATGGTAAAGAATAACGAATACTTGTCGCTATTGCTGAAAAATCCCGACTGAAGAATCAAGTCCAATAAACTGCTTCCCTGATATCCTGCCTTTTTCAGCGATTTTAGCACATTAGACTGCTGCTTGCTGAACGGATAAAACCAGTTCTGTACTTCGCGGAAAAACGGATAATTCTTCAAAGTGGCAAACGTGCTCATATATACATCGGCTCCTTCCAACTGGAGTTCGTTCATTTCACGCAATTTATCTCCCAGTCCCGACTTTTCGAAAGCATCTTTCCAGTCCGGATTCTTATCGTCATTCTCTTCGTCGTTTTCTTCAAAACCGAACCTCATATTCTTCATCGAAGAAACATTCTTCAGCATTTCGGGAATAATCTCTTCCCGCATCTTCTTGTCGATTTTCTCCGTCTCCTGACACAACAACATCTGACGGTAAATACGTGCGACGTCATCTACAAAAGAAGGAATTTCTTCCATGAGATCCACCCGCTTGATAAGTTCCGGGTAGAAAATGAGCCGGTTTCTGTAAATGTGGAAGATAATCATCGCACCTACCAATGCCCGTTGGTTGATGTTGACATCCGGATGACGGTATGCGTCAAGCAACCACATGATTTTCCGTAAGTCGAAACACTCCATTAGACTCAACGTGACAGCACTGACGAACAAGCATAAATCATCTCCCGGAAGTAATTCCGATACCAGCATAGCTTGGGCTTCTTCTTCATCCTGAAGATTCCATGCACTGTTTGTCCAAGTTCTTATGAACATAAATTTGAGTGTATCTTCATGCCGTTTCAAGACTCCATCCATTTTTTCGTCAGACAGTAATCCACTGACTGCCAAGTCGTCATTAAAAGACTCCAATATATGCAGTATCGTCTTAATGCCGTAATCCGACAATTCCGGTGATACGGGAGTGCGGCGTACCTCATGATAATATCTTGAAGAAGCGTTATCTAGCATGAGCAACCGCGATTGGTCAGCGATTCCCCATGTGTCTGCTACCATTTTCTGATACAGGTTCCATCGTTCTGGGTCGTTTGCACCTTGTCTCATATAGTCCAGCATGTATTTGTATGAGGTCTGCAATTGTTCCAGACGGGTACGTAAATCCCAGTCAGGACACTGCCAGAGCAAGGATTCCAGTTGCATCAGGGCTTCCTTGAGCCTTTTGTCCTCAAGCAAGGTGCGTATATATGCGTATTGGTCATTAATTGTTTTTTCGTTCATTATGATCTAATTTTTTATTTTTTTCCAATCCAGGTCAGGCGTTTCCAAAGACATTCAAAAGGACCGTGTTTATGATGGCGGAGCCACCACGAACAGAATGTCATTTGTAATAGAACAAAAAGGATGCCAAAAAGGAAGCTGTATGTAATTCCTAAATACCGTCCCAATTCGAATCCCCAATGATAGAACAAAAGAGAACCGAAAATTGATTGCCCGAGATAGTTAGTTAAACTCATTTTGCCATAAGTTGTGAAACGCATGAAGAAACTGCGGTCTTTCATGTGGTAGAAAGTCAGCAATAATCCCGTCACCAGCAATATCATAAAGCTGAGGTTGCTGAATGAACTTAGGATAAGTTGTAATGGTGCGAGTATGGCGCTTCGTTCTATAAACTCTGGCAACATATTGTTGAGCCCGTAGATAGGGAAGAAGCAGAGAAGAGAAAAAGCCAGTGCTTTCAGCCATAAGTGTTCGTTCTTTTTGCTGTACAGAAAATATTGGCGGCGGCCCACAAGCATGCCGAGCAGGAATAACCCCGGTGTCTGCAAGATACGTCCGTGCTCTATCGCCCAAGTCATATTGGCTAACTGCCCTTCCCACATATTCATACGAAGCGTTTCGAGGAATGTGCCGTTCTTCTGGACATCGAATGCGATGCCGAAATAATAACGTGCAAGACTTTCTCCCGCCACATAGTCTGGATTACATAAAGCATAAATCAATTTTACCCAGTCGATGGGTTGAAGAATAAGCAAGGTGGCGAAAATGAGAACGATACGGTCATTCATCCGGCAGAATATCGGCAGGATAATTCCAAGAATGGCATACATTGTCAATATCTCTCCGGTGAAGAACGCTGCATTGAACTGTCCGATAATAAGCAGAATGAATAATCTCCATAAGAACCGCAGGCGGAAATCCTTTCCTCTCCGCTGCTGGTTATTGTCCTGGATATAGAAACTAAAACCAAAAAGCAAAGCGAATACCGCATACGCTTTATTACTGAATGTGAAGAATAATCCTCTCCAAATGGCTTGGTCGGTGAAGTTCATCCATTCAAAAGGTACCTCTTTAGGGAAAGAGTAAAAATTGAAATGTTCGATACTGTGCAAGAGGATAATGCCCATTACAGCTAGTCCTCTCAATACGTCGGCAACGTCAACTCGGGCGTTGGGTTCGGCGATTTTGTGTTCCATGATTTTTTTGTTTTTGTTATTAATTGATTTATTAATGTAATCCGTGTCTGATAATATAAGATTCTTCGTTAATTTAGGACCTGACCTGCACTTGTACCTGTATCAGATTGGAGTCTTTTTGTCCGTTTCCTTTCTTGTCGCAAAAAGTATATTGTGCTTGTAGGCGGCATCTGTGATAAAACCAGTATTGTACGCCTGCAATATAATTATTCTGTTTGAAGTCGGTAGCTTTATTCGGGTTGAAATAGTCATAAGAAGCGATGAAATCGAAGTTCCATGCAAAACGTACGCTGCCTGTTGCATAGAATCCTTCACTTTTTACGTTTCTGTCTTTTCCGCCGAGATACTCTGAATGCAGATTAAACTTGGGGGTAGTGACAACTGCTCCCGCACTCCACCGCTTCTTGGCATAATTTTCTCCAGTTTTAATCCTCGTGTATTCCGAATCGGCTATGGCATCTCCCGTTCCATGAATGGATGAACCGCCTATGGATAACCAATCCAACGGATAAATCATCAGGTTGCCGACTATGTCTTTTGGGTTGTTCACCTCCTGATTCAGTGAGGTTGTTTTCTCTTGTGCAACAAGAGTGTCCTGTATGCCGGTTAAACATAGCACGATGAAGGAGAGTTGGAGGAGTGTTTTTCGCATGAAGTAGCTGTTATTTGATAATGGTTGATATTTATCAAACAAGGGCAACTCTTTTCACAAAGAATTGCCCTTTTATTTTTAACCTTGCAAAAATTAGCTATAAATTCTTATTCTTGAATAGCAGCGATACCCGGAAGAACTTTTCCTTCGATTGCTTCAAGCAATGCGCCGCCGCCAGTTGAAACATAAGATACACCGCTAGCCAAACCGAACTTGTTAACACAAGCTACAGAGTCGCCACCACCAACGAGTGAGAACGCGCCATTCTTGGTTGCTTCAACGATAGCTTCACCTACTGCACGTGAACCGTGAGTAAAGTTTTCAAATTCGAATACGCCTGTAGGACCGTTCCAAAGAATGGTCTTTGATTCTTTGATAACGTTAGCGAATATTTCTTCAGTCTTCGGGCCGATGTCAAGACCTTCCCATCCGTCGGGAATTTCGTCAACCGGACAGAATTTAGTATTTGCATCGTTAGAGAAAGCGTCAGCGATTTTAGCGTCAACAGCCAAAACAAGGTTTACACCTTTTTCTTTAGCTTTCTTGATCAAGTCCAAAGCCAGATCGAGTTTGTCGTCCTCGCAGATAGAGATACCGATCTTGCCGCCCATTGCTTTAGTAAATGTATAAGTCATACCACCTGCGATAATCAGGTTGTCAACCTTGTTCAACAGGTTTTCAATGATTTCGATTTTAGAAGAAACCTTAGAACCACCCATGATAGCAGTGAACGGACGTTTGATGTCGTTCAATACTCTATCGACAGCCTTCACTTCTTTTTCCATCAGGTAACCGAACATCTTGTTGTCTGTATCGAAATATTTAGCGATCAATGCCGTAGAAGCATGAGCACGGTGAGCAGTACCGAATGCGTCGTTTACATAGCAGTCGGCGTAAGAAGCCAATTTCTTGGTAAATTCTTTCTGGCTTTCTTTTACAGCTTTCTTAGCAGCAGCTTTTTCTTCATCTGTTGCGTCTTCTGCCAAACCTCTCGGTTTGCCTTCTTCTTCGGCATAGAAGCGAAGGTTTTCGAGCAACAGGACTTCGCCCGGTTGCAGAGCAGCAGCTTTTACAGCAGCTTCTTCGCCCATGCAGTCGTTAGCAAACTGAACTTCAACGCCCAGCAATTCAGACAGATGCTTGATGATATGTTTCAAAGAGAACTTATCGGCAACGCCTTTCGGACGGCCCAAGTGGGAACCAATGATGATGCTACCGCCGTCTGCCAGAATCTTCTTCAAAGTAGGAAGAGCTGCACGCATACGAGTGTCATCTGTAATGTTGAAGTTTTCGTCCAGGGGTACATTGAAGTCCACGCGAACAAATGCCTTTTTACCGGCAAAATTGAATTTGTCAATTGTCTGCATAATACTCTATTTTTTATTTAAAAGTGTTTTAAAATTCTTCTTTTAGAACGACCGCAAAGTTACTATTTATTTCGGTTCCCTGCTATTAAATCGTTATTTATTCTTGCCTTTTGATACCTCTTTTGTAACTTTATACGTGTTACAGAAATATTTGCACATCATTTGCAAACCACAGGTGTCACATTTTGGAGTACGCGCCTGACAAATATAACGGCCGTGTAGGATGAGCCAGTGATGAGCAATCGGTACAAGCTTTCCCGGGATATTCTTCATCAGTTCCTTTTCTACACTGAATGGGGTCGTACAACTGTCCGACACCAGTCCGAGACGGTGGCTGACACGGAATACATGTGTATCTACCGCCATTGCCGCCTTATTGAATACTACGGACTGAATGACATTAGCCGTCTTCCTTCCCACACCGGGCAGCTTTATCAAATCATCCATGTTGTCCGGCACTTGGCTATTAAAGTCATTTACCAGCATCTTTGCCATGCCGACCAGATGTTTCGCCTTATTATTCGGATAAGACACACTCCGTATATATTCAAAAACTACTTCCGGAGTAGTGGCAGCCAATGCTTCCGGTGTCGGAAAATCTTTGTACAAGGGCGGAGTGATCATATTTACCCGCTTGTCCGTACATTGTGCGGAAAGGATTACAGCTATCAGTAATTCATACGGATTGTTGTAATGTAATTCAGTTTCTGCCACAGGCACGTTTTCCTGAAACCAGGTGATTACTTTCTCATAACGTTCTTTCTTTCTCATCGTAGTTTGTTTTTATGGTAATGAGGCGTTACTTTGATTCTGAAATAGATAGCAGAAACCACCGTCAAGCAGGCTCCGAAAAGATAGGCTTTGTCAAACGTGCTGATTTCTGCAATATATCCCCCGGTCAGCATCCCGATACCGATTCCCACATCCCAAGAGGTAAGATAGGTCGAAGTAGCCGTACCCCGTTGATTGTTAGGAGCGAGATTCACAAACAACGTATTGAATGCCGGAAACATGATTCCGAACCCGACTCCCATCAGCAATGCGATGCCGAAAAACAAGATCGTGCATACGGTATCATTCCACTTAATCAGATATACGCATCCCGAAAGCAGGAAAAAGCTGAACACAACGAGATACAATCCGGCGGCTATCACCTGCGTTATTTTTCCCCGGTCTACCAATTTGCCTGAGAATATCCGTGAGATAGCCATGCCGATTGCCATAAAAGTGAAGAAGAACCCCGTCTGTGCATGGATACCTATCTCATGGGCGTACATAGCTACATAATTGGTCGTCATCCCGTAAGGGATAGAAAGCAGCAGTAAGCTAAGTCCCGCAGGCATCCCTTTCAATAGGATGAAGCGGTCGAGTGAAATCGGTTCTCTTTTTACAGGAGGCTTATAAGGCGTTTTTATCAGGCTTGCACATAGAAAACCTAAGATACAAGAACCGAATGCATAGCAGAATATCGTAGCAAAAGAAACTCCTGCATCATGCAGAAACAACCCGAACATCGGTCCGATGGACATTGCCGTATTGTTCGTAAGCCCGTAATAACCTAGTCCTTCCCCTCTGCGCGAAGAAGGCATAATGTCGATTACCACCGTATTTCCACCTACCGTGACCATCCCGAAAGAGACACCATGAATGATTCGGAATATAATAAATAAGGTAAGCGAACCGGCAATAAGATACCCTCCGAACATCATCATAAAAATGAAGTAAGCGAAAAGATAGAGAGGCTTACGGGCAAAAGTATCGAGCAGATAACCGGAAAACGGACGGATGCAAAGCGCCGCCACCGTATAGCAGGAAAGAACAATGCCGATAGTTGAATTTCCGGCTTTGAAAAATTCGGATAAGTAGAATGGCAAAACAGGAATCAACAACCAAAAACCGAAGTAAAGCAGGAAGTTGGCTGCCAAGATGAAACAATAACTGGGAGTAATGAGTCTATCCTTCATAGTTGGAGAAATTGAGAGTTGAGAGTTGAGAATAGAGAATGGCTATGCAGGATAGCGCAGCTAACTCTCAATTCTCAACTCTCAACTCTCAACTTATTTTAGTATGCCGCTTCGAATTCTTTCAGGAAGCGTGTATCGTTTTCGGAGAACATACGAAGGTCTTTCACCTGGTATTTCAGATTCGTGATACGCTCGATACCCATACCGAGAGCGTAGCCGCTGTATACTTTGCTGTCGATACCGTTGGCTTCGAGCACATTCGGGTCTACCATGCCACAGCCGAGAATTTCCACCCAACCGGTGTGCTTGCAGAACGGGCAACCTTTACCGCCGCAGATATTGCAACTGATATCCATTTCGGCGCTGGGCTCGGTGAACGGGAAGTAGGAAGGACGCAAACGGATCTTCGTATCCGCACCGAACATTTCCTTGGCGAACAACAGCAATACCTGCTTCAAATCTGTGAATGATACATCTTTATCTACGTACAATGCTTCTACCTGATGGAAAAAACAGTGTGCACGGTAGCTGATAGCTTCGTTGCGATATACACGTCCCGGACAGATGATACGGATAGGCGGTTGTGAAACTTCCATCACACGGCTCTGTACGGAAGAAGTATGCGTACGCAATACTACATCCGGGTGAACTTCGATAAAGAAAGTATCCTGCATATCGCGTGCCGGATGGTCTTCCGCAAAGTTCAGTGCCGAGAATACATGCCAGTCATCTTCAATCTCAGGACCTTCAGCGATGCTGAATCCCAAACGGGCGAAAATATCAATGACTTCATTCTTTACAATGGTAAGCGGGTGGCGTGTACCCAGTTTCACGGGATAAGCCGAACGTGTCAAATCCAGTCCGTCGCAACCGTTGTCCTGGCTTTCAAACTGCTCTTTCAGCGCATTGATTTTCTCCTGTGCTTTGGTTTTCAGTTCGTTCAGTCTCATGCCGACTTCCTTTTTCTGTTCGGCGGCTACATTACGGAAATCCGCCATTAAGTCGTTAATGGCTCCCTTCTTGCTAAGGTATTTGATGCGGAGAGCTTCGAGTTCTTCGGCATTGGAGGCGTGCAAGGCTTCCACCTCTTTCAGAAGTTGTTCAATCTTAGCTATCATATTCTTGATATATTGTTATTCAGTTTCTTAGTAAAAACCTTGCAAAGATATAATATTTATTTCAGTTGGTGAAATCTATATAGACGTTTTTATAGGGCAGTTCACTTTAGGTTCGGATTTAGGATGGCATCCTCGTAGGGATAAGGAACATACATCTTACTGTCGTCCCATGTGCCCGTGACGGGTACTATTTCCTTTCTTTTCACTCCAGGAGCCACTTCGATTTCCGGGTTTTCCTTGCGATATTCAAAATGGTCTTTGTACCGGTACATTCTGAACATATCCCTTGCCCGGCTTGCAATGCCGCCCCAGTAATATCCTGCCATTTCCCAACCGTGCTCGTTGTAGGCAGCTTCCGCCAGTTCTTCGGGACTCATCGTTGCCTTGTACATATCGGATTCTTCGCCATCAGCCCTATTGCGTACCTTATTTAATACTTCGACGGCTTTTGTGTTTATTTGTCCCGAACGTCCTGTCGCTTCGGCATACCAGCAATATACCTGAGAAAGCCGTATCAACTGGAATGTCTTTTCGCCTGCCGCATTGACCAGGCTGGGATTTGTATAATCAAATTCCGTTCCGCGCACGGCTCCTTCCACAGTCTTCATGAAAACGGGAGCGACTACTTCGCGAGAAGGGGGATTAGTGTCATACCACCAGTCGTGCAGTTTGCCGTCGTTCAGCAGGATTTTGGGGAAATAAGTGGCATCTTTGCGCGGGCCTTCCGGAAACTCCTTCCAAAATTTGATTTCTCCGTTTGTGTCACCCCATCCGCCTTGTTTCATGTCTTGGAGGAAATCTGTCAAGGGGGCTGCTTGGTTAGTCTGATCCCTGTTGTAATAAATGCCTAACAGGAGTTCCGTATTCTTATTGTTGTATTCCCATGAATATACTTTGCTGTATTCGTCCAGCAGTTTGTAGTCATAAGTGCCGTTCTCTGTGCCGTCGATAACTTCTTTTGCTTTGCCGGCAGCCAGTTCATAATATTCCGTACCCTTGTTGAGCGGCCATCCCGCCATGCACATATAAACATAAGCCATCGTTGCTTTCACGGCTGCCCGGCTTACAGCGATATTGAATCCGTTTTTCGCATAAGGCTCTTTGGTGTACTTTATGGGGCAGTCGGTTTCCGCAATCTTCAAGTCGGATATGATCAATTCATACACTTCCTCTTCCGTTTTCAGCGGAGCATTGTAATTGATTTCCTCTTCCAGCATAATGGGCACTTTGCCCCAAGTTGTCACCAGATAGAAATAAGAATAAGCTCTCCAATAACGCGCCTGTCCGATGGCTGCCTTGATTTCGTCATCCGACACATCGGGAGTGCGTCCGGCATTGTTTATGATAAAGTTGGCTGCCTTGATGACTTTGAAACGCTGTTCCCACATGCTGGACAACCATGAGTTGTTATCCTTTACATCAAACTGGTCATGTTCTCTAAGCGGCTGCTTGTTGCTGGAAGGGTGGGTGGAAATATCATCGCCGACCAGAAAGTTTGTGCCGCAAAGGTTGTTGCTGGCTTGCGAACCTGCTATCACGGAATACAATGCTGTCAGTGAAGCGTCGAGGTCTTCTTTATTGCTGAAGAAATTTTCTGAAGTCAACTGCCCTTTAGGGTCTTCGGTCAGGAAGTCGTTGCACGACGTCAGGCATAAACTTGCGAAAACGAATGGCAATATCCTTCTTATATATTTATATGCTGTTTTCATCTTATTCTTTTTTTATAGGTTCAATGGTTAAAATCTGATTTTAGCACCGAAAGTAATTGTCCGGGGGATAGGGTAGGCACCATAATCCAGACCGTCGTAGCTCGTGTAAACTTCGGGATCCATTCCCTTGTAGCGCGTGATTGTAAAGAGATCCTGTGCGCTGACGGACAATTGTATGCTTGCAAATTTGGCAACCCGTTTCGGGATACGGTATGAAATGCTGATGTTCTTCAATTTGACAAAAGAAGCATCTTCCAGCCAGAAGTCCGAGTTGGCGTAATTTTTGCTGTCGGTATTGGTAAGGCTTGGGTAGGTTGCTTCCGCTTTGTTGCTTACGTGATCCCAACCTTTGAAGTAAGCGTCCCGCAGGGTGACGAAACGTGAATTGCCCGTCATAGATGCTGTCGTATAACGGCTGATGTTCAGGCGGTTGTATCCGGTAGCGGCATTGAAGAAAACGTTGACAGTCCAGTTTTTCCAACTGATTGTGTTATTCCATCCCAGTGTCCATTTCGGGCTTGCCTGTCCTTTGACTTCCAAATCTTCGGAAGTGGGGCTGGTTGTCAGGCTGCCGTCCGCTTTCTGATAAAGGTTGGTACCTTTGTCATCGAACCCTTTCCACTGATATACGTAGAAAGACCCCATCGGATAGCCGGGTTTCATGATTTGCATCGCACCGCCCAAGTCACTATAATTGGCTGTCAGTACGAAATCGCTGCCGGCAAGGTCGGTTACTTCATTCTTCACATAAGCGGCATTGAAGCTTGTTTCCCAAGTTACGGTTCCTTTCACCGGGAAGGTGTTGACGGAAAATTCAACTCCCGTATTATTTAATTCGCCTTGGTTCACCCAATAAGTGCCGCCGCCGTTATACTTGGGCACTTGTTTTTGGAAGAGTAGGTCCTTGGTCATTTTCTTGAACCAGTCGAAGGTAATGTTAAAACCACCCAAGCTCAAGTCTACACCAAGGTCATACTGATAGGTTTTTTCCCAGGTGATGCCGGGTGTCGGGAACTGGTTGCCCCAATATCCGGTGAAAGCGGTAGAGGTTCCCCAGCCATAAGCTGTGCCCGACAACATTCCTAATGTGCTGTAAGCGGCAATGTCCTGATTACCGGTGACTCCGAAACTACCTCTTAGCTTTAGTTGTTCCAGTACGTGCTGGTCGCTCATAAATCCCTCTTTGGCTATGTCCCAGGCTACTGCCGCAGATGGGAAATAGCCCCATTTGTTGTTTCCCTGAAATTTGGAAGAACCGTCGGCTCTCAATGCGGCAGTGATGAAATACCGCTTCTTGTAGTCGTAGTTGGCACGTATGATTCCCGAAGCCAGGGATGCTTCGGTGTACGAGTTGCTTGCGTTTCTTATGGCGGCATTGGCGATATTCCAGTAGCCTACGCTCTCGTTGTTCAGATTGGAACCGGTAGCCTGCAAGCCCGTATCCCATGAACGGCTTATTTCCCATACGGCCATCGTTGTGATGCTATGGTCGCCGAATTGTCTCTGCCAAGTCAGGTTGTTGGTGTTTTGCCAGTAGTTGTGCGTATTGCTCGTGTTGTTCATGCTGTTGATTGCACCCGGTGCTTCCAGTTTCGACTTGAAAGAATAAGAAGGACTGTGGTCGTAATCGTAACCGCCCTGCACTGAGAGTGTAAGACCTTTCATGATTTTGAACAAAAGAGTCAGGTTTGCATTGAGGTTATAGCTGTAACTGTCGCTGTAATTCACCATCAACTCTCCATACGGGTTCGAACCGTTGGCGATGTTGTATGGATCCCTGTTATATACGCCGGTTTCCGCGTCTTTCATTTCCATTGTAGGTGAGAAATTGGTGATATGAAACCAGTTGGCGCCATTGTTGTGCTTGTGCAGACTGCTGGCATTCATCTTCGCCGATATTGTCAGCCACGGTTTTACGTCTGCGTCGATGTTTGCCCGGACACCGTAACGTTTGTAGTTCGTTTCGATAGTGACGGCTTCCTGATCCAACATATTTCCGGAAACAAGATATTTCACTTTGGCATTTCCGCCCGATATGCTTAACCTGTAATCCTGCGTGACTCCGGTATGGGTGATAAGGTCAGTCCAGTTGATTCCTTTCGTTCCGTTCTTGTACGCTTCGAGGTCTCCGGCGGGAATGGTGGACGAACCACGAATATCGTTCAGTGCTGTTGCATACTCGTATGCGTTCAGTAAGTCATATTGTTTTCTTACGGTAGAAAGACCTACGGAAGCGTCAAACGTAATGCTGGCTTTTCCCTCAGTGCCGCCTTTGGTGGTGATTAAAATGACACCGTTTGAACCCCGCGAACCATAAATGGCGGTAGAAGAAGCGTCTTTCAGCACTTCCATAGACTGGATATCCGAGGGGTTGATGCCGTCCAGACCACTGGAAGAGATGATCCCGTCTATCACATACAAAGGATCGCTGCTCTTATTGATAGAGGTGGTACCCCGTACGCGTACCTTCATGCCTGCTCCCGGCACACCGCTTGTTGCGGTGACTTCCACACCAGGCGTGCGACCTTGGAGTATATTTTCCACCCGTTTCACCGGCTGGTTCTTGAACTGCCTGGTTGATACGCCCGAAACGGACCCCGTTAAGTCGCTTTTCTTGACTGTTCCGTATCCTACTACTACCACTTCGTCAAGCAACTGATTGTCTTCTTTCAGTATGATATTGAGAGTCGTCCTTTTTCTTACCTTTATTTCCTGCGGATGGTATCCGATGTAAGAAATAACAAGAGTCGCTCCTAGTGGAGCTTCCAAAGTAAATTTGCCGTCCATATCACTGGTGGTTCCAGTCTCTTCACCTTTTATTAATACAGAAGCTCCGATGATCGTTTCTCCTTGTTCGTCATAAATGATTCCTTTTATTTTTCTGTCATCATCTCCCTGAGCCTCCTGTATTTCTGTCGGTTGCTCTTCAGGCATACTTGCAGCCTGCGAAAATAGATGAGATGGTAAAAGAGACATAAATAGAATACTTAATAACCATTTGTCTTTTCTTATTACTTTCATGTTTGATTAAGTTTAGATTTGTTATAGGGGTTGTATCCTGTTAATATTTAACAAGTGGTATGCCAAAAGAAAGTGTATGATATGCGTTTGAAACGAAATTGTTTGATTATTAGCAATATACAATAGGATGAAAACGAGGTAAATATCTTTGGCTTGTGGAATGTCTAGTTGTGGTATTGTGTAAAAATTCCACAGTGTTGTGAGATACATTCCACAACACTGGAATATAAAGCCGGCGATTCGCTTCCTTTTCTTGATTATGTTTGTCACACATGGTAAATGTTTGAGTAAGATGTTTTTATTCAGCCATATTTTTCATACACCATCAAATTTATTTGTATCTTTGCCAACAGAAGTTACGAAAATCCGGCAACTTATGAAAAAGATTGTTTTCACTTTTCTGCTTTTGGCCTTTTCTTTTCGCCTTGCGGCTCAGATAGATTATTTGGAGCCGGTGCGTCCTTTTTCTACTTATAAAGGTGAACTGGGCGAATATTATCGTAGTGTATTTCCTTTACTAAATACAGGCTTTCAAAAACAACCTTATGCGTGTTTTGTGGCTATCCCTTCTTTTTCACCCGAATATGCGATGTCGGTTGAGAAGAGGAATGGACGTTGTACTTTGGTTTCAAATACATTGTCGCGCACCTATTGGCAAGCGGAGAAAGGGACGGTGAAAGTGGATACTAAATCAGTAGTAATCAGTGCATCGCTTTATCAGTCTTTGGGTGCTATTTTCCGTTTGGTCACGGAGCAGATACAGGATTTGGATGGTTCCAGTGCAGGTTTGGACGGGGTGGTGTATTATTTCTTTTCTACCAGTGCGAAAGGGAAGGAGCAGATGGGACGCAAGTGGTCGCCTGCCAAAGGAACTTTGATGGAGCGGCTTGTGTTGGTTTGCCAGTCGGCATATATGTTGTCCAAAGGTGAGAATATCTCGGAGTCGACCTTGGCGGAAGAGGCTGCTGCCTTATTGAAAAAGTTGCAGCAACGCAGCAATGCAGAACCGGATGCTTACAAGAAACCGATGTATGTAGGTATATATCAGGTAGGTCCCCGTTCACAAACGCTTTCCGGTAAGCAAGTGGAAGAACTGGCTCACTTTCCGGATATGAGTGCGGAAGAATATATCGCCGGACAGATGATTTATCCGGAAAGCCTTTTGGAAAAGAATGTATCAGGATATGTCCTCTGTGAATTTACTATTGACAAAGAGGGAGTTATCCTCCGTCCGCATATCCTCCGCTCCACTCATCCGGAATTTGCAGAAGAAGCACTTCGCATCGTAAAAGGGATGCCGAAATGGTCGCCTGCACTTGTTGGGGGAAAGCCTTCGGATAGCAATTATACGCTGTATATTCCTTTCCGACCAGAGAACTATCGTGCCAAATAAATCAGTACTCTCTCCCAAGTAAAAATACAAAATCCTCTATCACCTATCACCGGCAACTTGAGAACCCTTTATTCATCGGTATTTCAGACTTGGTGACAGGTCGTAGCAACCTATCACCGTATCTATCACCTATCACCTGAATTTTTTCTTGATAAAGAATGGCTGATGTTTATCTACATGTCTAATAATCAATGTAGTATAGTTTCCTTTAGTTTCCATTAGAGGAAACTATTGTTTCCAACTGAGGATACGCCCGTTTCCCTACGGGGATACGCTCGTTTCCATGTGTGGATACTGGCGGGGCTGACTAAAAAGCCCCCTTCATCTTTTTCCTCAATTTAAATAATAGTCCA
>ERZ777305.609-NODE-609-length-57277-cov-14.533414_pt1 | contig 57277 bp, 45 predicted proteins | sample MGYA00374965_ERZ777305 | MGnify/ENA primary metagenome ERZ777305 (study PRJEB29328, sample SAMD00013331) | mouse gut metagenome | study: EMG produced TPA metagenomics assembly of the Metagenome analysis of fecal microbiota from mouse which was promoted...
TACTCGCCCTTTTCTAATAGGCGACTACCTCAGCGTGTCCGCTGAACAGTTACCCGAGAGCAACAAAATTTTAAATAATCATTAAACATTATCACTATGGCACCAACAGGAAATTTCGAAATACGGCATTTAATGCCACGAAATTCAACTTATGATTCACATAGACCGATTGTAAGTTTCGGACAAACCAACGACATCCAACAACAGTCTGCAAACCACACCCAAGCCATTATTTTAAGTGGTGGTTATAATATGGCCAACAACTACCAAAGATATTGGAATGATTGTTCTTTCATATATCATACATTAACTAAACGATATTGCATTCCCAAAGAAAACATATCAGTTCTTATGTCTGACGGTACAGATCCAGCTCCTGATATGAGAATTACCAATACTTACAGATACAAATCCCAGCCACTTGACCTTGACGGCGATGGACTGGATGACATACAATATGCTGCAACAAGAGAAAACGTTCAGGCCGTACTTAACGGATTGCTTCCGAAAATGTTACTATCCAGCACAGGGTCATCTGACAGCGAGATAACCGTCTCCGCAATCGAAAAGGCTGAAACACGACCGTTGCGGCAAAAAATCGACGCAAACCAAGAAGGCATGTCCATAGACGCTTCGTCCCTGCCGTCGGGGCTGTACGTGGTTGTCATGACCATTGACGGAACGGTGGTTGACAGCGTGAAATTCAACAAAATGTAAAAAAACGAGATATGATAAGGAATCGGGAAATGCTGTTTTCCCGATTCCGATTGTCCAACACAAAAACTTAGAAATATGGAAATGAAGAGTTACAACAGACTGAGAACGACCCTGGCGGTGATGGCTGCGGCTTTTTTATGCCTCACTGCATACGCGGACGACGGCATATTCCTCGCAAAACCGGAAAAGGCGGGTTCGTTGGCCGAGATTGTCGGTGAGAAGGCAAACGAGATAGATTCCCTGGCGGTAGAAGGACCGTTGAACGAAGCGGACTTCAACACATTGTGGGAAATGGGGTACAAAGGATGGCTCGAATACCTCGACCTTTCCAAGGCCAGCCCGGAAGGGGACAGGATTCCCGACCATGCCTTCTTCCACGAATATGAGCAGACAGAAAAATCACATATATTCGGAGACAGGCTGATACCGTTGGCATACCTTAACACAGTCATACTTCCTCAAAACCTGAAAGAAATAGGTGAATACGCTTTCGCATGCACAAGAATCAAAAGCATAATGTTCCCCGAAAGCCTACAGAACATAGGAGCCTGGAGCTTCTACAGGTGCCCGGCACTTGAAGGCAAAATCACTTTTCCCGGGAACATTCCGGAACTGAAAGAATACTCTTTTGCGGAATGCCCGAAAATCGAAGAAGTAGAAATACCAAGTTCTGTGCGATGCATCTGGGGCTTTTGCTTCGACAGATGCCACAGTCTTAAGAAAGTGGACTTTTCCGAAGGTCTTGATCACATCTCTTTCTACGCATTCAGGGAAACGAGGCTTGAAACGCTTATTCTACCCAAGACATTCGGCACCATGCACGACGGGGCGTTCGCCGACGTTACAACACTGAAAAGCATCTACAGCCTCAACCCCAACGCTCCGTGGGCTGTAACAGAAGCCTTAAACGGAGTAAAAGGTGCCGGCAATATGCGGGAAACAGACTATTCATTCACAGGCACACCGACCGACATTCCGGTTTACATTCCTGTCGGATCCCTGTCATCATATAAGTCCGGAAACGGTTGGGACAGGTTCACCAACCTCATAGAATGCGAAGACCTGCCGGAACTCCCCCATTCCGGAATCGAGGAAATGTCAGCTTATGAAGAAAACACAGCCGATGCCTCTATAAGCGTCAGGAACGGCAGGCTGATTATAGAAAGCGGGGCTGACCTCGGTTTCACTGTCCACACGCCCGACGGAACAAGAATCGCGAGCGGAAAGACAAAGGCCGGGACAGCAAGCATAGTGTTGCCGGAAGGCGTATATCTCGTACGCGCCGGCAAGACTGCATCCAAAGTTTTAATCTGAAGCAAATCTACAAGCAAATCAAGAACCCGTAATCAGACGATTCCGGGTTCTTGTAATTCATAAGGCGGTATAATCGAGGGCAAACGTGTCGCCGTCAGAGACACGCCCGGTGGAAAGCCCTTTACGAAGCCACCGTCCGCGCTGGGCCGACGTTCCGTGGTTGAACGATTCAGGCACAGCATAGCCTCTTGCCTTCTTTTGCAGATAATCATCGCCTATCTTGGAGGCAGCATCAAGAGCTTCCTCTATGTCGCCAGGCTCAAGGGACCGGAAACGCTTGTTGTCGTTGTGTGCCCACACACCTGCATAGAAGTCTGCCTGAAGCTCCAGACGGACACTTTCTTTGTTGGCACCAGCCTTGTCGAGCCTCGCCATACGCGAATGGGCATTGTCGAGCGTGCCGAGCAGATGCTGCACATGGTGCCCTACTTCATGAGCTATCACGTAGGCATATGCGAAATCACCGTCAGCGCCCAAATCCCGCCTCATATTACGGAAAAAGGACAAATCTATATAGACCGACTGATCGGCTGAACAGTAAAACGGGCCTACGGACGCATCGGCACCACCGCACGCACTCTGCACGGCACCGTCGTAAAGGACAAGCTTCGGCGGTTTGTATTCGAGGCCGTTCTCCCTGAATATCTCAGTCCACACGTCTTCCGTCCCGGCCAGAATCTGCCTTGAGAACAAGGCCAGCTCCTCATCTTCAGGAGTAGACACATATTCCTTCTGCGGCGCGCCACCCGTCATCAGCTGCCCGCCCTGCGAGCTTATGACATCCAACGGATTGCCACCTGACACCCAGGCTATCAACGCCGCGATTATCAACGCGCCTATGCCTCCACCGGCTATTTTCATGCCGGTGCGCTTTCCGCGCCTGTCCTCAAAGTTGCTGCTCTGTCTTCTTCCGTCAAGTCTCATAACTGTATAATAAACGGCAGGATGTTTTTGTTCTGAAGACCATCCGGAAAGACTTGCGCGATACAGGATTTTTTCGTAACTTTGTCGGTCAAAGAACAACCGATGAATATGCCTACAAACGCAGATAACACGAATGCTCCACGCAGCATCGTCTCAATCGCCGACCTCTCCAAAGAGGAGATTCTTTCACTAATACGCCTTGCCGCATATTTCGAAGAGCACCCCAACAGCAAACTCCTCGACGGCAAGGTGGTGGCAACGCTTTTCTTCGAGCCGTCCACACGAACGCGGCTAAGCTTCGAGACCGCAGTCAACCGCCTCGGCGGACGAATCATAGGATTCTCCGACCCGGCTGCCACCTCCACTTCCAAAGGAGAGACACTGAAAGACACCATAAAAATGGTGGCCAACTATGCCGACCTCATAGTGATGCGCCATTACCTCGAAGGAGCCGCCCGATATGCCTCGGAAATCACGGAAGTACCGATAATCAATGCCGGAGACGGCGCACACCAGCATCCTTCGCAGACAATGCTCGACCTCTACTCCATCTACAAGACACAGGGCCGTCTCGACGACATAACCGTAACCATGGTGGGCGACCTCAAATACGGACGCACCGTGCACTCGCTCCTGATGGCCTTGAGCCATTTCCGCGCAAAGTTCAATTTCGTGGCCTGCGACGAGCTGAGAATGCCTGAAGAGTTCCGACTGTTCTGCGACCGCAACGGAATAGAATACCACGAATCGAAGGACTTCTCTCCGGAAGTCATAGCCGACACTGACATACTTTACATGACACGCGTGCAGCGCGAACGCTTCACCGACCTTATGGAATACGAGCGCGTGAAGGATCTCTACAACCTTGAGGCATCGATGCTCGACGTGGCCAAAGACTCCATGCGCGTGCTGCACCCGCTGCCGAGGGTAAACGAAATCGCCCAGGACGTGGACGACAGTCCGAAAGCCTATTATTTCCAACAGGCAAAGAACGGACTCTACGCCCGCCAAGCCATGATATGCACCGCATTGGGAATGGACATCAGAATTTAGTCCGGGCAGGAATTCTTCTCCAATATTTTTGAACAGCCTCTTAAACATAAAACATGGAATCTAAAAACAAAGAACTTGCAGTGGCCGCCCTGCGCAATGGCACTGTCATAGACCACATACCGTCCTCCGCACTCTTCAAGGCCGTAGACCTTCTGGGAATAGAAAAACTCGGAGTAAGCGTTACGATCGGCAACAACCTTGAAAGCAAACGCCTCGGCCACAAAGGCATAATAAAAGTTGCCGACACCGAGTTCTCGCCGGAAGTGCTCAGCCGCATAGCCATCATAGCCCCCTCGGCTGTAATCAACACCATACGCGATTATGAAGTGGTCAAGAAAGAACCCGTCTCGTTGCCAGACGAAATAACGGGGCTGGTGGTCTGCGACAACCCGAAATGCGTCAGCCGCAACCAGCCAATTCCGTCGCGTTTCGAAGTCATTGACCGCGAAAACGTGGCTTTGCGCTGCCATTACTGCGAACATGAACTCCGGGGCGACGCCATAATCCTGAAATAAAACGGAGCGACGAATACAATTCGCCGTTCCTGAATAAACAGCTTCCGGGCATAGCCACAATTTTGACGATAAGCGATTCTTTCGTATCTTTGCAAGTGAAAAAACAATACTGAAATGAAAGAAAGCTGGAAACCCGGAACCATGATCAATCCTCTGCCTGCAGTGCTCGTTACCTGCGGCGACACGCCAGAGAAATGGAACATGATAACCGTGGCCTGGACAGGCACGATATGCACCGACCCGGCAATGTGCTACATATCGGTGAGGCCGGAACGCGCATCATATCCGGTCATAGAGCGCACAATGGAATTCACCATCAACCTCACCACCGAGGAAATGGCTCGCGCCACCGACTGGGCCGGCGTGCGTTCCGGACGCGACTACGACAAATGGAAAGAGACCGGGCTAACTCCCATCCCCGGCGAAAAGGTGAAATCACCGACAATCGAAGAATCTCCGCTATCCATCGAATGCCGCGTCAAACGCATTGAACGTCTCGGAAGCCACTCCATGTTCATCGCCGAAGTCCTCGGCGTGAGGGCAGATTCCCGCTTCATTGACAAGGAAACAGGAAAGTTCGACCTCGAAAAGGCCGGACTGATAGCATACAGCCACGGCGCATACCACAAGCTCGGGCCGGCCATCGGCAAGTTCGGTTTTTCGGTGCAAAAACGGAAATAGCCCGCGTCCCATACGCCTGATACTGAAAATTCGGTATGGGCGCACCGCTTTTTTACCCGACCGCAGGGATTGCACGGACTTAAGAAAGGCAGTAACTTTGCAATGTGAAACCAATACATCACATAGTCATTTAGTTATTTAGAGTTAGATTTAAGTTAGGCGTTTTCTCCGTTACGGCGGCAACCGTAGCGGAGATTGCGCCTGACCACAAGTCTGCCAACCACACAACGCATAAACATCCGATTTATGGAATCTGAATACCATTACTCCCCTGCGGAAAAGATGGCCACGCTCATAGCCGACAACTACAGGCTGATACAAGTGATGACTCGCTTCGGAATACGGGTAGGCTTCGGCGACAAAACCGTAGCCGAAGTGTGCCGCGACCAGAACGTCGACTGCGGCACGTTCCTTTCTGTGGTCAATTTCGTGACAGACGGCTACACTCATGCCGACGTGGCCGGGCAAATATCCGTCGCAGCCCTTATGCATTATCTGAAACAGAGCCATATATATTTCCTCGACTATATGCTCCCTGCCATACGCAGAAAGCTGCTCGACGGCATCAGGATGCGCACGGACGACGTTTCGTTCCTCATTCTGAAGTTTTTCGACGAATACATGTCCCAGGTGCGGGGACATATGGAATACGAGGAAAAGACCGTGTTCCTGTACGTGGATTCGCTTCTCGGAGGAAGCCCGAAAGAAGGATTCAGCATATCAACGTACAGCGACCACCACGAAGAAGTGGCTTCGTCCCTCCACGAACTCAAAAGCATAATCATCAAATACGGGCCTGCCGATGCTGACGCCAACCTCCTCAACGACGCGCTCTACGACATATACCGTTGCGAAGAAGAACTTACAAGCCACTGCCTCGTGGAAGACGAGCTCCTCGTGCCTTCAATCGTAAGGCTCGAACAAGAGTCCGGCATAAAATCCCGCATGAAATGAACCGAGACGAAAAGCTGCACATAGTGGTGGCAGAGACATCGCCGGTGATTTCCGCCGGACTGAGCTTCTGCCTCCGACGCCTGCCGGGAATACAGGCGCAGACACTGGAAGTGCATTCATACCCCGACCTGCTCGACTGCATAAAAAGCACTCCGGCCGACATAGCCGTGGTCAATCCCACTTTCGGAGGCACATTCTCGCCACAGCACCTCCGCGAAGCCGCAGGCAACGACCTCAAGGTGGTCGCAATCGAAATCACCCCTCTCGACCGCCAGGCCCGGTCTCTCTACGACGAAACAATCTCCATAGTGGAAGACGTACCGTCGATGGTCTCCAAAATACGCTCGCTCGCCTACTCGCCCGATGAAAACCCATCCGACAAGGAACCGCTGAGTCAACGCGAAAAGGAAATAATAGTACTCGTGGTGAAAGGCATGACCAATAAGGAAATCGCCGAACGCCTTTTCCTGTCCGTCCACACGGTAATGACACATCGACGCAACATAGCCCGCAAGCTCGAAATACACAGCGCGACCGGACTTACCATCTATGCCATAGTGAACCATCTTGTAGACCTGACCGAAATAAACCTATGACAGACAACCGGAAAGACCCGACCGACAAATGATACAGTCCCTTCAATCCCTCCGAGGAATATTTGCCATAATGGTTTTCCTGAGCCATTTCATCATCGCTCCCGACGGACAACGTGCATTTTACGCCGGAGGCACCATGGGAGTGGAATTCTTCATCGTCCTAAGCGGATTCGTGATGTGCGCAGGATACGGCAAAGCCGCCACGGGTCCCGGCTTCAGGTTCGGGAGATTCATGCTGCGGCGGCTCATAAGGCTTTGGCCACTTCATCTCGGATGCCTCATGCTTTGGATGGCCATCCACCGCCAAGAATTGTCTGGCATTATGCCCGACCTCTCTGTCAACGCACTTATGCTCCAGCCATGGTTCCCGATTGACAAATTCTATTATTCGGGCAACACGCCGTCATGGTGCCTCGGAGTGTTCATGCTCCTTTACACCACATTCCCTTGGCTCGTCAGGCATCTTACACGCAATCCGCGCCGCTTCATAACGGCATTCCTATGCATCTGGGCCGCCTACATCGTCTATCTCATAGCCATCCCGTCAGTCCCATCCGTACCGGAAGAGACGGAAGTGTGGCTGACAAGGATATTTCCGCCTCTCCGACTGCTCGACTTCATTATGGGCATGATACTCTGGAGATGCTACACATCGATGCAGCAGGGGAAGCTGCACTTGAAGATGAAGAACCTCGGAGGGGCAGCCAAGACATCGGTCGAGGCTGTCCCGCTGGCACTTCTGGCCGTGGCGTCCGTGGCATTCTACCATCTGCCGATAAAATGGGAAAGCACGGCCATATGGTGGCTGCCATCCGCCGCCGCCGTGACAGTCTACAGCCTATTCGACAATGAAGGAGGACTCATAAGCCGCATTCTTGCGAGCCGCCCTCTGATAGCCTTCGGCAACGCCAGTTTCGTGTTCTACCTTTTCCATCAGATCGGGATAAACCTCTGCAACCGTCTGTACCACGAAATCGGCTTCACCGCCTCCCCTATTTGGCGGCTTGCCCCCACCCTTGCCATCATAACAATCCTGAGCATGCTGATTTCCAGATATATCGACACACCTACGGGCAATTATCTGAAACGCCGCCTATCCAATGGAAAAGCATAAGGCAATCTGTGGCGATTGAAATCGGCCCGACTGAATCACGCGGCAAGCAAAGCTTCTCATCCCGCGTCGCAAAAGTGCCGTTTTTTGGCCCTACCGGATTTTTCGGCAATTCTGAGCGGAAAAACTTGGCGGATACGGATGAAATTTGTAATTTTGCATGCAATAAATTCAGAAGAAAAATATGTCGTTTATTGCAGACCGTGTGCAGATGGAAGGACTCACATTCGACGATGTGCTCCTTATTCCTGCCTTCTCAAATGTGTTGCCGCGCGAGGTAAGCCTCGCATCTAAGTTTTCCCGCCGCATAACCCTGAACGTGCCCATCGTCTCGGCCGCCATGGACACCGTGACAGAGAGCGCGTTGGCCATAGCCATAGCCCGCGAAGGCGGAATCGGCGTGATTCACAAGAATATGCCGATCGAAGAACAGGCCAGGCAGGTGCATGCCGTCAAAAGAGCCGAAAACGGAATGATCTATGATCCGGTAACGATACTCTGCGGAAGCACTGTGCGCCAAGCTCTTGACATGATGGCCGAATACCATATCGGCGGCATTCCTGTCGTAGACAACGATATGATGCTCCGTGGCATCGTTACGAACCGCGACCTGCGCTTCGAACGCAACCTCGACCGCAAGGTGGACGAAGTCATGACTTCAGAAAACCTCATCACAACCGACCAAAGCACCGACCTCGAAAAAGCCGCCGACATCCTGCAACGCCATAAAATCGAGAAGCTTCCCGTGGTGGACGCTTCCGGAAGGTTGATCGGACTCGTTACGTACAAAGACATCACCAAAGCCAAAGACAAACCGTTCGCCTGCAAAGACAAGCTCGGACGTCTGCGCGTGGCCGCCGGAATAGGAGTTACGGCCGACAGCATGGAGCGTGCCGAGGCCCTTGTGAAAGCCGGGGTAGACGCGATAGTAATCGACACTGCCCACGGGCATTCTGCCGGCGTGGTCTCCGTGCTTGAATCGGTCAAAGCCGCTTTCCCCGACATTGACGTGGTGGTGGGCAACATTGCCACCGGCGAAGCGGCAAAATACCTTGTGGAACACGGCGCGGACGGAGTAAAGGTCGGCATCGGCCCAGGCTCGATATGCACCACTCGCGTGGTGGCCGGAGTCGGAGTCCCTCAGCTTTCGGCAGTCTACGACGTGGCAAAAGCCCTGAGCGGAACGGGCATACCTCTAATTGCCGACGGAGGCATACGGTATTCGGGCGACATCGTGAAGGCTCTCGCCGCAGGAGGCCACAGCGTCATGCTCGGCGGGATGCTTGCCGGAGTCGAGGAATCGCCGGGCGACACCATCATCTTCAACGGAAGGAAGTTCAAGTCATACCGTGGCATGGGTTCGCTTGAAGCAATGGAAAAAGGCTCAAAAGACCGTTATTTCCAAGGCAACGTCAGCGATGTCAAGAAACTTGTGCCTGAAGGAATCGCGGCACGCGTACCATACAAAGGCACCCTTTACGAGGTGGTTTACCAGATTCTCGGCGGCCTGCGCGCCGGAATGGGCTACTGCGGTGCAAAAGACATCGACACGCTCCATCAGGCACGCTTCACCCGCATCACCGCCGCCGGAGTGCTCGAAAGCCATCCCCACGACGTGGCAATCACTTCCGAAGCCCCCAACTACAGCAGGAACTAAGAGTGCGTTTGGAATTTTTCTTCAGGATTTTTTATGGATGATTTCGGAACGGATTCGCGCATGCAGGCGAGGGAGTGCAGCGGGCTGCATGACCGGGTCAAAGGCGTGAAGACGGCCGAAAGACCCATAAAGGCACACCCAGGAACATTTCACGGCATTTTCACGTCCTTTCCGGCCTTTCACTCGTTGCATAGCCCGCTATGCGCCTCGTTCCAAGGCCCGGAAAGCCCTGTAAAACTGCCTGTAAAAATCAGAATAAAAATTCAAACACACTCTAAGAGTGCGTCAGGCTTCAGACAACCATATCAGACAAAACTCGTTGGAATGCGGCATTCACCGCATTCCAATGTTTTATGAAAACCACCCACAATGGACAAGACACTCATCACAATCTGCGCACGGGGAGGTTCAAAAGGGATTCCCGGCAAGAACATAAAGCCTGTTGGAGACAAACCGCTTATAACATATACCGTTGAAGCGGCACAGAAGTTTGCCGAAACTCACGGGGCGGACATAGCTTTGTCTACCGACAGCGACGAGATACGCGAAGCGGCGTCGAAAGCCGGCCTCAACACCGACTACATCCGTCCTGATTTCCTCGCCAACGACACATGCGGCAAGGTGGATGCCATAAAAGACGCGGTCAGGTTTTATGAAAAAGTCAATGGGATACGCTACGCCTTCGTGATAGACCTCGACGTTACATCTCCCATACGCACACAGGAAGACATCGAGAAATGTCTTGACGAGCTACGGAGAAATGACAAGGCTTTGACGATATTCAGCGTGAACCCGTGCGCCCGCAACCCCTACTTCAACATGGTAGAGCGCAAAGAAAACGGCTTCTTCAGCGTAGTGTGCCAAGGGAGGTTCGACTCACGTCAGACCGCACCTAAGGTATACGACATGAACGCTTCCATATACGTCTACCGGCGCGAAGCCCTTGACGCAGAGCATCCGCGTGCCGTTACCGACCGTTCGCTCGTGTATGTCATGGACCACGTCTGCTTCGACCTCGACGAGCCTGCCGACTACGATTACCTTGAATACCTGATCACGTCAGGGAAAATCAGAATCTGACAGTGAACATACTCATAGTCGGTCTCGGTTCCATAGCCCGAAAACACATCCTGGCAATAAGGCGCAACGGCAGCCACCGCATATCCGCATTGAGATCCGGCCCCAACCCACGGCACAAGGAAGACGGGGTGGAAGACATCTTTTCCATCGAAGAGGCAGGAGACAAGGACTTAGACTTTGCCATAATATCCAACCCCACCTCAGAGCATGCCGCCGCGATTGAAAAGCTGCTTCCGCTGCGTATCCCGCTTTTCATAGAGAAACCGGTGGTGGCGGATGTCCGCAGCGGGCAGGCTCTGGCGAAAAAAATAAGCGATGCGGGAATATTGACATATGTGGGCTGCAACCTCCGTTTCCTCGGATGCCTGAGATTCTTGAAAGAATACCTTGAAAGACATCCGGACAGGAGAATCAACGAAGCAAACGTATACTGCGGCTCAGACCTGCGGACATGGCGTCCAGGCACAGACTACAGGCAAGGCTACAGCGCACGTCCCGAACTCGGAGGAGGCGTGAACATCGACCTCATCCACGACGTGGACTACACGCTATGGATGTTCGGTCAGCCGGAATACACGCGGAGCGTCTGCCGTTCTTCCTCGTCGCTGGGCATAGAAGCCTTCGACTACGCCAATTTCTGCCTCGTCTATCCCGGATTCTGCGCATCCGTGATTCTCAACTACTACAGGCCGGAATACCGCCGGTCAATGGAAATAGTCTTCGACGATTCGGTAATGACCATCGACGTGGCAGGCAATACCGTGAAAGACAACGCCGGGAACGTCCTCTTCTCATCCGACGAACGTATCCCCGACACATATTTTGCCCAAATGAACCATTTCATAAAACTTGTGGAGACCGGCACCACCCGTTGCAGCAACGATTTCGCCGCCGGGCTCTCCACCCTAAGGATATGCACAAATGAAGGATCTCGCTGACAAGACAGTAATCATAACCGGAGCAGACGGACTGATAGGAAAAGAGATAGCCCGCCAGTTCGCAGACCACGGATCAAAAACCGTATGCGCCGACATCGCTTTTCAGACATCAGTCATAGACGACAGGACGGCCTCGTTCCACCTCGACCTCACCGACACAAAGTCGATAGACGCCCTTATAGGCTTCACGCTTGAAAAGTTCGGACGGATCGACGGCTTGGTCAACGCCGCTTATCCTCACACCAAGGACTGGGGCCGGTACAAATTCGAGGACACGCCTTTCGAGCATTGGGAAGAAAACGTGCGGATGCAGCTCAACCCGGTCTTCTACATCGACCGCGAAGCCGCAAAGGTCATGGAACGGCAGAAATCCGGCTCCATCGTGAACTTCGGATCCATCTACGGAATCGTAGGCAACGACTTCACAATCTATGAAGCCTACAACGGCTCTTCGCCGGCCGAATACTGCGCCGTAAAGGGCGGTATAATCAATTTCACCCGTTATATGGCCTCTTGGCTCGGCAAATACGGCATACGCGCCAACTGCGTATGCCCCGGCGGAATATTCGACCATCAGCGCGAGGAATTCGTAAAGGCATACACTCACCGCTGCCCCATGAAACGCATGGGCAATCCCGACGACATCGCGCCCCTGTGCCTGTTCCTTGTCTCCGACGCCTCAAAATACATCACAGGCCAGACCATCGCCGCCGACGGAGGATGGACGGCAATCTGATTTTTATGGCTGAAAGACATAATTTTTCCAAACGGACCACGTTATCAATTTGGCGGAATCATACATATATACCCGTTCCGCCTGATTCACTGCAATAACAAATCAGACACTGACCCGAATATGAAAAAGCAACTTCTGGCAGGAAGCGCCATTGCCGCCGTGGCACTCGCATGGGCGGCAAAAGACCCTGTCCTAATGACTGTCAACGGCATCGACGTGCCGCTGTCGGAGTTTGAATACCTTTACCACAAAAACAGCCGCCAGCAGCTCGAACCGCAACCGCTCAGCGAATACGTAGAGATGTTCAAGCTCTACAAGATGAAGGTCGCCGACGCGCTCACCGACCGACTCGACACACTGCCGTCGTTCAAGAAAGAGATGGAGCAGTACAGGCAGGAGCTGGCGACACCGTATATGACCGACTCCGCGTATCTCTACACTTTCGTCGATGAAACTTTCGGATGGAGCAGCCAGGAAGCCGAGGCAAAGCACATAATGAAGTTCAAGAAACCGAAAGACCAGGCCTCGACCGCCGCCCTTATGGACTCGATCAGGACTGCGGCAGCCAACGGGGCTTCATGGACAGACCTCGCCGCCAAGTATTCCGACGACAAGTCTTCCGCACAAAAAGAGGGAAGCATGGGATTCATAACAACGATGAAATTCCCCTATGCATTCGAAAAGGCCGTGTTCACCACGCCTGAAGGCCAAGTTTCTGAAATCATAGAGACACCCAACACAATCCACATCATAATGGGCGGCAAGCGTCGCCCCGCACGCGGAAAAGTAACCGCATCGCATATACTCAAACTCGTCCCTGAAGGCTCATCGAAGGAAACCGAGGCGGCAGCCAAGCAGTTCATAGACAGCATATATGCAGTGGTGAAGGCCGACCCGGCCAGCTTCGGAGCCAATGCCCGCAACAATTCCGACGACAAAGGTTCGGCTCGCCAAGACGGACTCCTTCCGGCTTTCGGCGCGGGCGAGATGGTGCCTGAATTCGACAACGCGGCCTTCGCGCTCGCCGACGGGGAAATCTCCGAACCCGTCCGTTCACGTTTCGGCTGGCACATCATAAAGCGCATATCCGGCCAACCGGCACCATCGCGCGACGAAATCAAACAGACCGTCCTGAGACAGATACAGAACCCTCAGGACCCCCGCTTCCGCCAGATTCTCGACCATCAGACCAAGACCCTGGCGGCAAAGCATAATGCCAAGATTGCGGAATCATCCTTCAAGGAGATGGAAGACTACATAGCAGCAAACGGCATCGACTCCGTGTTCTACGAAAGATTCAACACCGGAAAAGCAGCCCAGCATCCGGTATTGACAATCGGCAAGCAGGCCATCACTCGTGCTGAGCTGATGCAAGGGATGCACAACAGGCCCATCAACGACCCCAAAGTGGCCGCTACGCAATTTGACGCATACAAGGCATGGTTCATAAACAACCGCCTGAAAGATGCTGAAATGAACCGTCTCGAGAAAGATGAGCCAGACTACCGCAACCTCCTGAACGAATACCGCGACGGAAGCCTCCTCTACGAAGCCAGCGTCCGCAAGGTATGGGACAAAGCATCAAAAGACACCGAAGGTCTGGAAGAATACTTCAACGCCCACCGTTCAGACTACAAATGGGACAAGCCCCATGCCAAAGGATATCTTGTCCAGGCTCTCAACGACAGCGTGGCCAATGAAATCAAAAAGCTGATGAACAACACTCCGGCCGATTCGATGGTTTATAAAGTCCGCAAGGCGTTCAGCGGCAAAGTGCAGATCGACCATGTGTCGGCAGCCAAAGGCGAAAATGCGATGATTGACTATCTTGTCTTCGACGGACACAAGGTGAGGCCACGCATTTCCAACTATTCGGCCATGTTCATGTTCAATCCACGCATAATCGACCAGCCGGAAGAGGCAGGAGACGTACGCGGACAGGTTACGACCGACTACCAGAACCTGCTTCAGGATCTTTGGCATGAAGAGCTGAAACGCAAATATCCGGTAAAGGTCAACCAGAAAGTGCTGAAAAAGGTAAAATGACGGCAGGCCGGTGAATCATAGACGGGGACATCTCACTGACGGGAGATGTCCCCGCTTTCATTCTACGGCATACGGCAGAAAAGAATCCGCCCCAGAATCCTACATAAGGAATCTTGACGGAGAATCAAAAACGCACTCTCCAAAATAATGGAGCATACTTCCGCACTGTCTCAAAAAAAAGTTGTATCTTTGCAAGTTGAGATGAAATGCCTTCGCTCCACATATGTCATCCTGATGCAGGTCATCATGGCTGCGGTCTTCGGCGCTTGCGGCGAACCGACGGCAGTGAAGCCCGACAATGACCGGGTTCTGCTGTCTGTGGGCGACTCCGCCCTGAGGCTGTCCAAGGTGGTGGCTCGCATTCCAGAAGGCCTTTCCGAGGCCGACAGCACCGCTCTCTTCAACTCCATCGTGGATGCATGGATACAGGACATGCTACTCACCAAAGTGGCCGCCGAGAACATCCCTGACATGGACAGGTTAGACCGCATGGTGGCTGATTACCGCAACAGACTGATAATGATGGAATACCGGAAGCGAATGAAAGAAGACTCCAGGAAATCAATATCAGATGCCGAGGTGAAAAGCTACTACGAGGCCCACGCCGACGACATGAGGCTCGAGCATCCGGTGATAAAGGGAATATACATCAAAGTCCCGTCAAACGCCGAAAGAATAGAGAACGTGCGCCAATGGGTGTTTTCCGCATCGAAGGAGAGCATAGACAAGCTTGAGAAATACGGACTCAAAGGGGCCATACAATACGACTGGTTTGCCGACCGCTGGGTGGACTGGGAAATCGTGGCCGAGCAGATACCATACCGCTTCTACGATGCCGACGCGTTCGTGGAATCTACCGTGAATTTCGAGACAGAATACAACGGCTCAACATATTTCCTCCACATCTCGGAATACCTGAAGTCGGGCGACGTGATGCCGTACTCATTCGCCACCGAACAGATACGGGAAATGATGTCGGAAAAATACAAACGCGATTCCGAATCCCGTCTGATGCAGTCGCTCTTCCGGAAGGCAATTGACGACGGCAGCCTGAAGGCAGAAGGCTTCGACCCCGTAGGCCACAGGATGAAACCGGAGATGCCGTCCAGATAAAGCCCGACAAACCGAAAAAACATTGAATCATCTAAAAACAACGAACAAAGTGAAAATAAAGACATTAGGCATTGCAGCAATGGCTCTGACCGCTGTCGCGGCTCTGGCCCAGACGAAAACCAACATCATCGACGAGGTGGCTTGGGTGGTGGGCGATGAAGCCATTTTCCGTTCCGACGTCGAAGAGCATTACGCCCAGATGAGAAGCGAAGGCGACGTTCCGCAGGGAAACCCGTTCTGCATTATCCCTGAAAAGCTCGCTGTCGAGAAGCTATATCTCCATCAGGCAAAGCTCGACACCATTGAACCCCCGGCGGCTCAGGTAAGCAATGCGGTGGAAAAACGCATAAACTTCTTCATTGCCAATCTCGGCTCACGCGAAAAGCTCGAAGAGTATTTCCGCAAACCGCTGCCGCAGCTCCGCGAGCAGCTGACGGAAGTGATGCAGACACAATACATCATCGAACAGGTGCAGAGTTCCCTGACAAAAAACGTCAAGTCCACACCGGCCGACGTCAGAAAGTATTTCGACAGACTCCCGGAAGACAGCATCCCCTACGTGCCTATGCAGGTGGAGGCTCAGATCATAACCATAAACCCTGTGATTCCCCAACAGGAGATTGAAGACGTGAAAGCTCGCCTGCGCGACTATTCCGACCGCGTCAACCGTGGAGAAGCAGACTTCCATACCCTCGCCATAATGTACAGCGAAGACGGCTCTTCGATGCAGGGAGGAGAACTCGGATTCCGAAGCCGGGCCGACTTCGTGCCGGAATTCTCCGCCGTGGCGTTCAACCTATCCGACCCCAAGAAGGTGAGCCGCATCGTAGAGACTGAATACGGATTCCACATCATCCAGCTGATTGAGAAACGTGGCGACCAAGCCAACTTCCGACACATATTGCTCACGCCAAAAGTCAACTCACAAGACCTGTCAACAGCAGTGAACCGTCTCGACTCGCTGCGCAAGGAGATAGTGGCCGACAAGTTCTCGTTCGAGGAGGCAGCAAGGTTCATCTCGCAAGACAAGGACACCCGCAACAACAAGGGCATCATGGTCAACCAGAAGACGGGAAGCTCTCGTTTTGAAATGCAGGATCTTCCTCCGGAGGTGGCAAGGCACATCGAGACCATGAAAGAAGGCGACATATCTGAAGCATTCGTCATGAAAGACCCTGCACGCAACAAGGACGTGGTGGCGGTCGTGAAGCTGTCCAAACGCATCGACGGCCACAGAGCCAACCTCAGCGATGACTTCAACCGCCTGAAAGAGATGTATGAGGCAAGCCGGAAGGACGAAATCATTCGCGATTGGGTGGAAAACAAGATCAAAAACACATACGTCAGGATAGAAGAGGGCTGGAACGACTGCGACTTCCAGTACAAAGGCTGGGCCGGCTCTTCCGCCAGACGCTGAACAATATGCGCCCCACATCCAGGATATGCCCCATGCGGTGGCTCGCCGTCGCCGTGTTCGTCGCCGTCGCCGCAGCCACGATGTCTTCCGTGATTTCCGCCCAAAGCAAGAAAGCGAAAAAACAGGAACAGAATGAGTCATATACCCGCCCCAAGCCGACAAGGCCGATCCATCCCGAGATTCCTTCGGCCAACCGTTACCGCCAGGACAAGGTGTTTCTCGAACAGGCCGATTCGCTCTACCGCCGTGCCTATGACTCGGAGGAACACCAGATCGTGAAAGGCAACGTAAGATTCCGTCAGGGCGGGATGTGGATGTATTGCGATTCGGCATACTACTATCCAGAAAAAAACGCCCTCGACGCGTTCGGACACGTGAAGATGCAGCAGGGCGACACGCTTTTCGTATATGCCGACAAGCTGTTCTACAACGGCGACGAACGCCGCGCACGCCTACGCTGCGGCCCTTCCGAGAAATCCGTAAGGCTGATAAACCGCGACGTGACACTGACCACCGATTCGCTCGACTATGACCTCGGAATGGAGCTGGGATGGTACGCTTACGGAGGAAAGATTGACGACCGGATAAATGTGCTGACGTCAATCTACGGCCAGTATTCTCCGGCCTCGAAAGATGCCGAGTTCTACCACGACGTGGTGCTCGTCAACACACGGGACGGCTTCAGGATGCTCACCGACACTCTTCTCTACAATACCGGCACGCATACCGCAAACATCGTAAGCCCCACGAGGATAATCGGAGAAAACGACACCATACTCACCAGGACAGGATGGTACAACACGGCAAGCGACGTGGCCGAACTGAATTCCCGATCCACGATAATACACCGCGACTCGGCCGGCAACGTAACGACCCTCGAAGGAGACTCCATAATATATGACAAGGCCTCCCGGACAAGCCGCGCATATACCTACCGCGGCCCGGGCAAAGCACAGCAGCCTGTGGTTCTGACCGACACGGCCCACAAGACCACATTGATAGGAGGATTCGCGATGTACAACGACTCTACCAGGGAAGCCTTGTCAACTGTATATCCCCTTCTGATGGAATATTCACGTCCTGACACGCTTTTCCTGCGTGCCGACACGATTCTCACATTCATCGAGTCCAGACTTGCATTCCCGCCGCTTTCTCCCGCAGATTCCCTGAAGGCCCGTCAGGCATCGGACTCCGCAGCTTCATCGCCCGTGGTGAGAGACAGTTCCGAGATGGTCTTGAAAGACTTCCACGTGGCCCATGCTTTCCGCCGCGCACGGTTCTTCAACCAGGACCTGCAAGGAGTGGCCGACTCGATGGCATTCGTAGAACACGACTCAATCCTGTATATGCACCGCAAACCCGTGGTCTGGAGCGGCGGCAGGCAGGTGTACGGCAACGAGATTCAGGTGCATTTCAACGATTCCTCGCCTGACTGGGCGCTCCTGCCTGACTTCGGCATGATGGGCGAACTAATCGAAGAGGACTTCTACAACCAGCTTTCAGGCCGCGAGATGAAGGCTTGGTTCGAGAACAAAGACATCCGCAGGCTCGACGTAAACGGAAACGTGCAGACAATTTTCCTGCCTCAGGACAATGACTCCACTTATTCGAGACTCGTCAACGCCGAAAGTTCGTTCCTGACAATGGACATCAACGACCGGAAGCTCGAACACCTTAAGATGTGGCCGGAAGTCTCCGGATCCGTCACGCCTCTCTTCCTTGTCAAGTCCAGCCAGCATTTCCTGCCGGGATTCCAATGGTATGATGCCATCCGGCCGAAGCGCGAATGGTACGGCGACAGATGGCATTGGGCCGACGACCTCGGCGAGATATCCGAAGAGCTTGAGCAATACTTCGCCGCCCCGGCTGAAAACTCCCTTGGCAGGAGGTTTTCCTCCTCGCCTGCCTCTCCCGCCCCTCCGGCCACTGATGCTCCATCCCCAGACACGGCCATCAGCACTTCCGCAGCACCGGCAGTCTACGAAAACCCTGTGCCGGAAGAATAGATTTGTCTATGCATTGAACCAATGTTCATACATAAGAGCTCGTTTAATAATAAATGTTGCCGACAGGGTCGTATGGCTTGAGACGGTTTTCGACATGTGACGAAGGAGTGTACTTTATGTACACGACTGAGGGACAGGGCGAAAAGCGGCCGAGACATACGGGACAAACGGTAATTTCATAATCACTCAATCTCTTGTCGGCTTTTGAAACAAATGCAAAAATACATCAACGATATTAAACAAACCACCTTCCATCGGTCATCCGCCGGCATATTTCCGCCTGCGCTTCGGTCGTTATGGAACCCCATAACTCCCTCACCACAAGCAAAAACCTGCTCGACGGATGACCGCCCTGACGGTAACATTTATTATTAAACAAGCTCTGACATATGAGCGACATAATCCGACTCCTTCCCGACTCTGTGGCCAACCAGATTGCCGCAGGAGAAGTGATTCAGCGTCCGGCTTCAGTAATCAAAGAACTCGTGGAAAACGCCGTAGATGCCGGTGCAACCGACATACGCATATTCATCCGCGACGCCGGACGCACGCTTATCCAGGTGGTTGACAACGGCAAAGGCATGACCGAAACCGATGCCCGTATGGCTTTCGAACGCCACGCCACTTCAAAAATAGCGCAGGCCGACGACCTGTTCACGTTGCACACAATGGGATTCCGAGGGGAGGCTCTGCCTTCCATTTGCGCCATCGCACAGATTGAACTGAAGACCCGCACCGCCGACGACCAGATAGGAACCCGACTCGTGATAAACGCATCCAAAGTCGAGATGCAGGAACCGTCGCTATGCGAGCCTGGCTCCAACATAATGGTAAAGAACCTTTTCTTCAACGTGCCGGCCAGACGCAAGTTCCTGAAAAGCGACAGTGTGGAGACGGCCAACATCATGAGGGAATTCGAGCGGCTCGCGCTCGTGAACAACAACATAAGGCTGTCAATAGACCGCGACGGGAAAACGCTCGACCTGCGTCCGGGTTCGTTCAAGCAGAGAATAGCCGACATCTGGAAAAACAACATCAACCTGCAGTTGCTTCCTGTGGAAGTGGACACTTCGCTCGTCAAGATCAGCGGCTTCGTGTCGCGCCCGGAAAACGCCCGCAGGCGCAACGCCCTGCAGTATCTGATTGTAAACGGACGCAACATGCGGCATCCCTACTTCCACCGTGCCATCATATCATGCTACGAGTCCCTAATACCCGCCGACTCCCAGCCATGCTATTTCATAAAGTTCGATGTTGACCCGCAGACAATAGACGTCAACATACACCCCACAAAAAACGAAATCAAGTTCGAGAACGAACAGCAGATATGGCCAATACTCGTGGCCGCTGTCCGCGCCTCGCTCGGAAAATTCGCCGCCGTCCCATCGATCGACTTCACCGACGAGGCTCTTCCGCTCGAGCCGCTAAGGAGCGGCGAGACTCCGTCCGCGCCCCAGATCGACCTTCCGGGAGGCTACAACCCGTTTGAACGGTATTCAACCCCCGAGCCGCCACGGTTCAATCCGGGTCTGCCCAAACGCTCCGCCCCGTCCCAGGCGTATAAGCCCACAAGGCAGTCCGGCGACTGGGAAAGCCTCTACTCATCTTTCATGAAGCAGGCCGAAAAGACTGCGGTTGCCGCCCCTGCGCCGGAAGAGACCCAGCCTGCGCTCCCCATAGATATGGAATCGAACACACCCATATGTGTACAGTTCGCCCTGAAATACATAATAACGACATCAAGGGACGGCCTTCTCATAATAGACCAGCACCGTGCCCACGCCAAAATACTGTTCGAGGCATACGTCTCATCCTCTTTCTCGGCAGAAAACGCCTCGCAACAGGTGCTTTTCCCGGAAACGCTCACACTCGACCACGCGCAGCAGGCAACGCTCGAAGAAGTGCAGCAGGAGCTGGCGAGGCTCGGATTCGGGCTTGAACATATCGAGGGCAACTCCTGGCATATCACCGCAGTGCCTTCCGACATACGCGGCAGCGCGGCCGCCGAAACCGTAATCCGCATTCTCGACGCGGTCTCGGATGAGTCAGCCACATACGGAAAGGAAACGGTGCCTACGCTTGAGATGCGCCGACGCATGGCGGCTGTCATGGCCCGTTCCGCTGCCATAAAACGCGGCGTAAAACTCTCCTCCACCGAGATGGAGCATCTCGTAAGCGACCTTTTCAGCCTCCCCGCCCCGGCACTGACCCCGGAGGGGAATCCTGTCTACAGGATAATAGAAACAATGCGGATAGAAAACCTGTTCTGAGAGTGTGTTTTTTCCGTCCGCACTGCCTGTTACTGTCTGCCTGACACGCATCCCTGCCATAGCGCGTCCAAGCCGGCTCCTGTCGCCTAATACATCGGCGTGAAGCCCTTGTCCTTCTTAAGGCGGCCCGTGGCATCACCCACGTAACCCTCGCTCTTGGACGTATCAAGCTTCAAGACAGGGGAGCCTTTTCTCAGATTGCAATTCTTCAAATCGACATAGAATATGCCTTCATTGGTTACAATGTCGAAATAATACACCAAATCGCGCAAATCCGCATAAGACCGCCACTGGGTGGAAGAGATGTTGGGTTCTCCCTCCACCGTATAAGTATAGGGAACCGAACAAATGCCCATCACGCTCCTCAGTATAGAGACACCGAGGTCGCGGTCGCCCGTCTTCTCCACGTGGTTCACGAAATAATGTCCGCGCACACACCGGTCAGGGCTGCTCACGGTTCCGGGCAACATGTTCTTTCCTCCGATTTTGTCCCAATATGATATGACGGCCTGCATCTGAGGCCAGTTGGGGTCATTAGTCATGGCACTGAGGTCGCCCTCATCGTATATCCTCACTTCACCGTGGTCGAACTCCAGAATCGCCGACTTGCCGCTCGCATCGGTGATTCCCCAATGCAGGGCGGAGACGGTGCCGCCGTCGAAAGTCGCCCCGCCGATATTGAAATCATGTCTCTTCAATACAGCCACCACCTCGTCGGTTGTCGAATTGAGATCCAAAAGCCAACCAACGAACATGGCCATCGACATCGGCGGACGGGATTTGGTGCTCTCGTTCTCATAGACCGTCCCCTTGCAGAAAAGCCCGTTGATGCAGAGTCCCTTCTCGTTCATCCCCTCGGTTATTCCGCCGTCATAGCCTACAGCATACACTGCCCCGTACTTAGACGTCCAGCGTATCGCGTCCGGACGGTCTGAACTCTGCTTCTCCATTCCCCGTGGATAGACATAGATATTAGTCGGAATCGGCGTCTTCCAGTCAAGCGAGCGTCCCACAATCCTCAGTGAGTCAAGCCCGGAATACACCACCCGCGAACAGGCCTCGCTCTCCGCCGCAGCCAACCCCACGGCAAACAACGCCGCCACGGCTCCCGCCCGCAGACACGTAAATCTCTTTCTGCTGTCAAATCTCTTTATAATGCTTTTCATGACCCGAATTATTATAGTGTGTTTGGATTCTTATTATGTTTCTTACAGGCAGTTTTATCATCAGTACATACCAGATGTCCAAGACACGACCGCCTTACACCTTACGCATAAAGAACAGACACCTCAGGACAAATGTTCACATAAGACAATCGGGCGGAAGCCTTGCGACTTCCGCCCGGAATATTTTCAGTTTGAATCGGTTACTTCATCCGGAGATTGACTTCTCCGCCATGAAGAATGATTACATAACAACCTTTACAGCATTGTTGCCCTGCTTCTTGATTACGAGCTGGCCTTCAGCCGGGTTGGCGATTTCCATACCCTGCATGTTGTAGTACTTAACAGGAGCATCAGCATTCTCCATCTCCACGCCATTGATGCCGCTCAGGTCAGGCATAATAAATTTGCTGACCATCCAATCGATTCTATCATTTTCCGGGTTAACCCAGTAGACAGATGCCAAAGGAGACATTTCGTAACCGAAATAGAGATTTATGAACTCAACCGTACGTGTTGCCTTATTGTACGTAGACAAAGGAGCGCCTGCAGAAGCATAATCAGCTACGATTTCATCAAACGACTGTCCGTCATACCAATGGAGCTGACCTTCTACATTGTAGGGATATCCCATCTGCGGGTCGGGTTCAGGGTTGGGATCAGTCTGCGACGGCTGGGCCATATCGACATAGTAACCGCAAGGTACGAACGGACGCACTGCTACGCAGTTCGGATTCTCTACGCTGAATACGATATAACCGTCACGAGGCATGCCGTCTGCATTTTGGTAGCTTTCGAGCTCAGTCCAATAATCGCTCTTATACGGATTTACAATGGCATACAGATTGTTGTCTTTTGCATTGCAGAGAACATCAACGTCTTCAGTTGTGAAGCCTTGCACGCTGTTGAAGAACTGTGACTGGAACCATCCGTCGGTGAATTGGCCTTTACCTACAGGAATCCATTCAGATTCCACAAAGTCAAGATAGTCATATCTTTTGATGGATACGTACTTACCGACCCACATAAACCGGAAGTCATCAAGAGTAGTATCGTCAAGGATATACGAGAAGACAACATTCTCAGGGAATTCGATTGTTCCATCTTCCTTGATCACGCCTTCGGCATTATCAAGGAATTTCTCCATAGTGATAGTGCCGTCAGAAGCAACGCTGCATTCCACGGCCTGGAACTTAAGCCATTTGCCATCACTTTCTCTATACAACACATTCTGAGCCGGAATCAGGAGCTTTGCATTGTCTGAACTCAAATTTGCCTTCATAGTGATGTCGCTATAAGGAAGACGGGTGATCTCGAGTTCTCCGGCATTCTCGCCCTTCATAAAGTAGGGAGCCAAACGACCTTTCATCGGGTCATTTTCGTAAATCTGGTCATAGAAGCCTTCATAGCCACCAACCAGATTCTCTACACCTGCCGCTTTCATCGGAGCGGCTTTGAGAGGACGATTGGAAACACGGTTTGAGATGCTGAGCTGTGATGCTGAGTACATCTCCTGCGCCTCAAGCGCTGACACGGTTTTGTCAGCTGTCTTGGTTACAGCTGTTGCCGAAAGGCTCATCGCCAAACCGGCAACGAAAAGTGCATAACTTTTCTTCATTTGAGTTTGTTTTAGTTTAATATAGTGTTTTGATATGATAAGACATCACATTTGGAGAAACAATGGTGAGAAAGCACCCATATACGGTTTCCCGTCTATAACACAGATGCAAAGTTACAAATAAATTTCAACACATCAAATTTTATGAGTTTTTTTTGAGCATATTGTTCGGATTTTTTCTTTAATACCCTGAAAATTCCGTGTAACTGAATGTAAAAATCATAATAAGGGGCAGAGCAAAGATTCCCGATAAGCTCTCAGTCAACGTTTCTCACATAACAAAAGGAGGAAGCTGATGATTGCTTCCTCCTTTTACTATTAAATGACATTGTCCGGAATCAAAAGCCGAAAACCATTCCAGTCATCATTTCCAAACGCGTTTTTCAACCTTGTTGCCTTTGCGTACCAATATGATGTCGCCCGCAACCGGATTGGCCAACTTCACGCCCTGAAGAGTATAATACTCTTCAACGCCATCAGCGTCCATTTCCACATCGTCTATGCCAGAGCCATCGCCCTTGATAAAAGCGACCTGGGACAAACGACTGAAACTTGAATTCACCGTATATTGGGCATAAAGGAAATACACCACATTATCTTCGGCATCCGGGAACTCGACATCTATTTCAACTTCCTTGCCCTCTTTTGCCGACAAGAACGGACGATCGGTATATATTTCATCCACGACCACCACCATTGTCTTAGGATTCGATGGATTCTGCTTATATATGCCTACTTTCACTTCGCCGTCAAAATATCCTTTCGAAACTTCATATGAGAACTTATATGTAAATTTCGAAGTATCAGGCACCCTGTAAGCATTGAAGTTCACCCCCCCGGATTCAAACGGGCCACGTTCACAACCGACTATGTCCGAACCCGTAAGACTGAGGGTGAGCTTTCCGCTTGGCGTGGGAAGCAGAGTTACATCAATGTCAATGCCCGGATAACGCTCGCCCGTCTGCTGATTGACAAGCACCAGGCGAAGAGGCGTTTCTTCCGCCACATATGCAGGAGTGCCCTTTTCTGTCATGAATTTAGTGACCCAGGCAACCTCTTCCGATTTCTTAGCGGAAAAGGATATCATGTTAGTCTCACCGATGAACTTCTGTTCGCCCGACGGCGTCAGAAGCATCGGGGTGACAGCCTCGGAAAGTTCGATATCGCTGTCATTCGATATGAGAGCTTTCAGACCGACATATTTTCCCGCGTAAAAGTCGCTCGTCACAGTCAAGCCTGAAACCGTCAGGTGGTCGACGGGCACATTCTGCACAGAATACGCCCCTCCGCTGACTGTCAGCAAAACATAGTTCTTATAGCTCCATGGCACAAGAACCGGCAGCCATTGAGCCTCCTCATCGCCAATCTGCTTGGAGGCAAGGGTAACCTTGTATTTGCCGTCGGCCAAAGAAGGCAACACGACGTTCGGACTGACTTTCTCCGCAGGATAATAACTTGTCCCGGACAGGCTGATCTGGGTTATGCTTCCAAGAGCTCCTTGAACGTAAGAGACTTCTCCGGCCGTACCTTCGACAGGCTCTATTATCGCACCGATATTCACTGAAATGCTGTGGTCTGAACCACTGGCCCACCCAAGGGGGTCGTAGTCGGTGGCACTGAAAGTCAATGTGTTGCCCGACACGGTAGCAACCGTGGTTCCATATTGGAATAAACGGTCAGGATTGGAGGCTTCAGGAAGTCCCGTCGGAGGCTGAATACCGAAAATGGCATTTTGCTGATAATTGAACCCCCCGGCGTATCCACCGATACCTTGCGCATCAGGATTCAAAGCATCAAGGGCATAATAGCCATCGCTCATGCCGCTCCAGCCCCAGTTGAAGTGAAAATAGCCCTTGCCGTCATAGCCGTCACACACGAAAGAGTGTCCGCCTTGCGAAGGGGACTGGCCGTTGATAACCACCGGACCGACATCTTTAAGGTTGTCATAGACCATCTTGGTCCATTCGCTCGAAGAATAGATTACGCGCTGATGATCGCGGCAATTGACGTCATAGTCAAAATAATTACGCAGGGCAGGAGCGATGACACTTCCTACAGCGCCGGAAGCACTCGTCCCATAGTTCATGGCCACAGAATATCCGCAAGCCTTCATAAGGTATGAAACCGCACTGGCCTGGGCATCATTGTATTCCCCTGCAGAATAGACATCCAGCATATTGTCCCAATCAATCTTGAAAGCGGAAAGATTAAGCAGAAGGTCTTTGCTGAAGCCATCCGGCCGATATCGAATCATACCGTCCCCTGCCTCCGGATACTTGTGATAATTCATCACCTGAGCCATTGACGTGGCCACACAGCCGGTATAGCAGCGCACTCCGTTCAGCTGCGGACAATCATTGTTGTAAGGAGCGTCCTGGTCCCATTTGGTCTTCATCAATGGGGCGATTGCAGTCCATTCTTCAGGAACGCTCGGGGCCCCTACTGCCTGGCGGGCATTGTTTTCTATGGCCCATTCTATTTGACGGCCATACTCCCCGAGCCACCACTTCAGCTCAGGAGAGATGTTTTCGGCATCGACCGACCCAGTATCGCTATAGCCCAAAACAGGGAATGCGACGTCATCGGCGCTCAAGATGGCATATCCTCCGCCAGGGGAATTGAACACATAAGCCGACGACACACCTGATGGAGTCTCGGATATGTATACCGGCTCGGCAACAGCGCTGATGCGCGCCGGCACATTCAACCTGCCTCCAGCCTTAGCTCTCTGCAGGGCCTGGGCGGGTGTCAGAGGAGCCGCACCGGCTGCAAAAGCCGCAGAAAGGGCTATCGACGTAAGAAAAAATTTGGTATTCATTGTTATTGTTTGATGTTAATGTACAAGTGCCAATCAGACATAAAGAAAAAAATGAAAAAACGGTCTCAAAGCCACGCAAGCCACCAGACAGAGCAATGGTACAATAAAAACCGCAATTCACCCTCCACTTATATTCAGGTGCAAAGTAATAAAAAAAAATCGGTAAAAACAAATCCCAATCCAACAAATCCAAGATATCGTCTAAAAAAATGTCACTAAGAGTGTGTTTGAATTTTTATTCTGATTTTTACAGGCAGTTTTACAGGGCTTTCCGAGCCTTGGAACGAGGCGCATAGCGGCCTGTGCAACGAGTGAAAGGCCGGAAAGGACGTGAAAATGCCGTAGTGTGCCGTTCGAGTGTGCCTTTATGGGTCTTTCGGCCGTCTTCACGCCTTTGCCCCGGTCATGCAGCCCGCTGCACTCCCTCGTCTGCATGCGCGAATCCGTCCCGAAATCCTCCATAAAAAATCCTGAAGAAAAATTCCAAACACACTCTAAACAAAAAGCAGATGCCCAAAAGGCATCTGCTTTGATATTCGAGTCAATTCAGGTTAAGAGTCTTCAATCAAGAAGAGACAAGTCCACTGCATTGTTGTAGCGGCTTTCTGAAAGCGGGAACGGCATCTTCCAAGCCGACTTCTTGTTTACCGGGATTTCTCCGGAACGTTCACTTACCCAGTTGCCGCTGTTGGCGTCACCGGCTACCCATGCATTACGCACGATAGGAAGGTTCCAGCGCTTGAAGTCGGTGAAATTCTGACCTTCTCCCCAAAGTTCGATACGGCGCGTCACCATGATTTCCTTGAACAGGGCATCACCGGTCTTCGTGCAGCTGTATCCTTCAATGCGCTTGGAGTTGAGCTCGTTCAGACAGCTCTGTGCAGTAGCCACATCATTATTGTGGTAAGCTGCCTCGGCTTCGGCGAGCAGCATCTCTGAAGCACGCATGAACGGATAGGTGGAAGCGCCGTATTGCGCTTTGGACAAGAACTTATACTGCGCACCGAACGGAGTCGTGGTAAGCGAAGCATATTTGCCTCCGGCCGCAAGAATCGGACCGCTGGCACTCAAAGTATAGTAAGCGTGGTAGCCATTCTGCAAGGGTATATCGCTCAGGTTGCCTGTGAACACATCGTCAAGGTAATACTTCGAATAGAAGTATGCCGAATTGTAGAGACCCCACTTGCCATCGCGGCCTGCGCCGGATTTCTTGGAAGGACCGAACGAAAGGTCGAGTTCCTTGGTGGCATCCACCAGAGACTTGGACCAGAAATCAGCCTCTTTCAGTTTTCCGGGGTTCCAAGAAGAATTTATGCTATTGAGCAAAGCCAACTTGTCGGGAGTCAGGAAGCACTTGCGACGAATGTCTTTCGGGTCGAGCTCACGATAAAGAGTCATATCGATTGCGCCGCCACCAAGCTGCCAATTCTTGACATACAGTCCGTTGGCTGCAAAATGGCTGCCCCATGACCAATAGTAGACATCAGACTCCGTGGACGACGAAATCCACATAAAGTCATCATTGTCTTCATAGAAACCGCCCAGATAAGTGGCGGCATCCATGATCACATAGCCCTCGCGGGCCTTGCGGGCCATTTCCTGAGCCTTCGGCCAGTCGTTCTTTGTAAGCGCAGTACGTGCATATACGCCATACGCGATGCTGAGATCCGGCTGGAATTTTGCCTCACGCTTTATGTTGGCACCCTGATACAGAGCTATTGCATCGTCAAGATCCTTATAAATCATATCGAATGCCTGCGCCATTGTAGACAACGGAACATCTTTTACTTCGGGGTCAGTGCGGAGCACCAGGCAGTAAGACGAGCCGTTGTTGCTGTCCTCCCAGCGGGGAGCGAAGTACGTCAACAGCTTGGAATACCCATGTGCACGGAACGTCAAGGCCTGGGCCTTGATGAAATCCCTCTCTGCCTGAGTGCCTTCTGCTTTATCGATGTCTGCCAGAACCTTGTTGGCCTGGTTTATGATGTTGTAGTAGAACATCCAAGGGCCGACAGCAATCAGGAGATTGCCGTTGTCCCAGCTTTCATGCTTAACGATATCAGCACCGAAAGCCGCACCGGCCAGTCCAGAGATGTAGTCCTGTCCCATTGCATCGTTACACCAGGTGTTGCACCAAGGCTCACCGTTGAACTGGTTCCATTCAGTACCTTGATACTGCGTGTACATTGACAGGCATATGCCGTTGATGGCAAGTGCCGCGCCTTCAGTAGTAGCGAAGACATCCTCCTGTGAAGGATTGGACTCCGGCTTCAAGTCCAGGTAATCGCTGGAGCAGCCAGAAAGAACTCCCAAAGCCGCTACCCCTACGAGGCCTTTAAAAAAATTATTTATTTTCATATCGAATTATCTTGATTTGCGTACCTAATTAGACTTCTTAGAACTTAGCTGTCAGCTGGAATGAGAAGACTCGAGCCGGCACATAATATGCTCCCTGGCCGCCAGCATTGCTATACTGAGGGTTAAGACCCTTCTGACGAGTGATGATGAAGAGGTTGTCAACCGAGAAACCGAGATTCAGGCCCTGCATGGAAAGAGCGTTAACCCATTTTTTGGGGAAATCATAGCTGACGTTCAGATTCTTCAGGGCAAGATAGTTGTTGCTGACCAACCAGCGGCTCGAGCTGGCATTGTTGTACTGGTCAAGCGTAGTGTCAACCGCAGGCACGCCGTTGGCGTTTACATCACCCGAATTGATGTGATATATGCCATTTACTTTCTCTCGTTCAACAGTTCCCTCTGGAGCGCCGTTCCAAGCATTGAGAATGTCTTTGTGGAGGGCACCCGGCGACTGAGCGTTGAGGCTCATCAGGTTGGCATAGTTGCCGTTGTATGTCTTGCCGCCGAGGCTGTAAGTGAAGAGGAGGCCAAAGTTGATGCCTTTCCAAGAAAGAGTGGTGCCGAAAGAGCCGTAGACGGTCGGAAGAGCAGTGCCCATAAGTTTACGCTTCGCATAGGTCGTGCGGTCAGTATAAGCCACACCGTTTTCATCCTCAAAATAGTGTCCTGTGCTCTTTGCTTCAGCTATGGTCTTGTCATAAAGGTCTTGGTTGAACACGAACTTACCTTCCGAGTTGTATTCGTACCATTCGGGAGATGAAGGATTGATGTAGTACAACGAGTTGCCTGTCAGTTCGTCCACACCTGCCCATTCATAGTTGAAGTGCTCATAAAGCGACTTGCCCTGGAAAAGGCCCTGTCCTACGACATCGCGGCCGTTAGGCAGGCTGAGAATCTTGTTCTTCACAAAAGATGCGTCAAGCGAGAAGTTCCATCTCAGGTCGGCATTGCGAATGATGTCCACGCCGAACTGAAGTTCCCATCCACGGTTCGTCATCGTACACATATTCTGGGTGATTGAAGGAAGGCTGCCGGAATTCGCAAGCGTACCCTGCGAGAACGGGAGGGTCAACGGATAGAGCAGGTCTGAGTTGCGCTTGTCGAAGTAGCCGATAGTGAAGTTGAAGCGGTCATTGAAAAGCGAGCCTTCAAGAGCAATGTCAAGAGTCTTGGTGGCCTCCCATTTCAGATTCTGCACTCCGATTGAAGAGGGGAACAGTGTTCCATAACCATCATAGGTAAAGTACTGGTTGTAAAGCGTCAGATACGTATATGCAGAAGCAGCCGCATCATTACCTACAGAACCATAAGCCGCACGCAGCTTCAGGTAGTTGAGCCAGTCTATGTTTTGCATAAACTTCTCTTTGGTGAGAATCCAGCTTGCACCTACCGACCAGAAAGTGCCCCAGCGGTTGTTCTTGGCAAAGCGGGAAGTACCGTCACGGCGGATTGAGACTTCACCGAAATACTTCTGGTCATAGTTGTAACGTACACGACCGAGATATGATTCAGTGCGATAGGAAGCAGAAGCTTCAGAGTCAGCATCAAGGTTTCTGAAGTTGTTGAGCGAGATGTTGTCGGCAAGAAGCTGGCCAGACTTACGTTCAAAGTACTGCTTGTAACCGTACTGGTAGTTCTCATGGTCGAGCATCGCATCAACATGGTGCGCACCATATTCATGGCTCCATGTGAGAGTCTGCATAAACGTGTGAGAACCCTGGTTATAATTGATCAGGTCAAGACCACCGTTACCCTGCTGGGCACCGATGATGTTGTTCGCATATTCAGTGCCTGTCTGCTTGATGCGCGAAATGTTGCCGCGGACAGTGAATTCAAAACCGTAAGGGATTATGGCCGTACCGTAAACAGAACCGCTGATGTTGTTGGTAGTGTAGTCTTTCTTGTCAAGACGCATTATCCAGGCTATGTTCGAACCCTTGTTAAGGCCGTCTATATTCCATACAGGGTTGCCATTCTCGTATTTTATGCTGCCGTCCTCTTCATGTGCATAATATGACTGGATGGGAGGATAGAACTGAGCCAAGAACGGGTTGGTAGTGGCACCAAGCTCCTCTGAGTTAGCATTTCCCTCTTCAGAATTCTGATAAGAGGCAGCAAGGTTCACGCCAACCTTCAAATAGCTTGTGGGCTGATAGTTTGCCACAATACGGCCATTGAAACGCTCGAAGTCAGTGGCAAGCATATAGCCATTCTCCTTGAGGTAGCCAACAGAGGCAAAGACGTCAAACTTCTCAGTCGCGCCAGCAGCATTCAGATTGTACTCCTGACGATAACCGCTGCGTGATATGGCGTCCCACCAGTCGAGGTCAGTGTATCCAGGAAGAACCTGTCCCAGGATCTTGCCTTCCGGAGAGAAAAGCTCATTGCCGGGGAGGTTGTATATGTTGGTGTTGTTCACGAAGCCGTTGATGAAGTTCGGCGCAGAAGCAGCCAGCGCTTCCTCATAAGACTTGAACGTCGTACCGGCGCTGTAGCGGCCACGTGCCCATCCGGAGAGAGCGGTCTCCATCCATTGGTCGGCATCAAGACGGTCATACTCGGGGAGCCCGCGGTTGTACATGCCCTGACGAACCTGGAGCGTAACATCCACCTTGCCCTGGCCCTTGGCACGCTTGGTGTTGATAAGGATGACGCCATTGGCACCACGGTTACCATAAAGCGCGCAAGAAGCGGCGTCCTTGAGGACAGACATAGATTCTATATCAGAAGGGTTTATGTCGGAGATTGAACCGTCGAACACGATACCGTCCACCACATAAAGAGGAGACTGTGCGGAAGAAGTGAACGAGTTAAATCCGCGTATACGGATAGAGGGAGCAGAACCGGGCTTGGACACGGAGTTGTTCACCTGCACACCGGGGGCATTACCCTCAAGAGCGGATGTAACAGAAGTGACAGGGCGGTCTTCGATTTCCTTGGCTCCGACCACGGCTACCGAACCCGTGAGGGACTCCTTGTTGGCCGTACCGTAGGCAACGACCACCACGTCGTCGAGCGAAGTGGAGGAGGACTCAAGGTAAACGGTCATCTTGTCGGCAAGGGTTACGGTCTTTGACTTGTAGCCCACATAGGTGACAGTGGCCTGCTTCACGTTCTGCGGAACAGTAAGCGTGAAGTTGCCGTCAAGGTCTGCAGCCGCGCCCTGACCACCGCCTATCGGCATGATCGTGGCGCCAATGAGAGGCTCATTGTTGGCCGCGTCGAGAACGGTGCCGTGATATGTGCGGGTCTGGGCCGAAAGGCTCCAGGTGCACGCGATCACCGTCATCAGAATTAAAAACAGTTTTCTCATACTTAAAATAATTTAGACGTTTAATTATTTAGTTTTTCTCTTTTCATCATAGAGGAACCTTAAACACGGAACAGACCGCACACATCGACATAGCCTCTTCTTCGACCGCAAACGATACTTGAAAACATCCGAGCTTCAGGCCGGGGACGCCTTAAAGGCCGCTTCGACGCGCAATCGCCGGAATGCAACATCGATTCCATTGATTTACAAGACTATAATGCCGACAATACGAAGTTTTCCGATGGTTTTAGATTCGTGTCAGCCAGATTAACTCTAACTTAAAATTACGCAAATTTACTATTTTTAATTGATTGCTGCAACAAATCAGTAAATTTAACATTAAATTTTTGAGGATATTCCGACTTTCAAGCCGCCTCAAACAAACAACCCGCAAACGCAATTATGGAATTTTGCCACAATATACATTCATAATACGAGCTTTGTCAACGAGTACAGAGTCATTACCCGGCACACCCCTCACACGTTCTGACATTTTGCTATTTTAAGCCCAACCAAAGCATTCCAGCATCACGATTCTCTTGACATTAAATCTGTCCGCTCCAAGGTCTTCGTGGAAATTTTAAGTTAATTTCGCCATTTATTTAACAATCAAATACACTCAAAACAACTTATGTCTACGCGGTTCCGCATTTCAATTTAAACTCAATTCCACGATTGATGTCAAACATTAAAATGAAAAAAACGATTTCTCATGAAAACGACAAGCAGAAAAATATCGTCGTGGCTAATGGCTGCAGCCCTGATTCTATCCGGTTCGGTTTTTCAGGATATGAGCGCCCAGAACCACCGCACTTATCATAGCAGCACAGAACAATCCCGGCCGCAGAAACCGACCGGAAAAAACAAACGCCCCGAAGGCAACAGAAATCACAACCGCCCGGGAAACAGACCCGGCAACAACGGCAACCACAACCGCCCGGGAAACGGCAAGCCGGGAAACAGACCCGGCAACAACGGCAACCACAACCGTCCGGGCAACAGGCCTGGTAACAGACCAGGAGGAAGCGTGCCTCGCCCCGGGACAGGCGGACATTTCCGTCCTGACCGTCCCCACAAACGGCCGCATCCGGCATACGGGCGTCCTCCCGGACATTTCGGACATTGGCGTCCGTTGCCACCTCCGCCGCCACGACCCGTATATTACCGCCCGGCATACGTGGCTCCGTCGATCTCCACCGTACTCGGACTGACGTTCGGCACCTTGATAGACTACGGAATCCGTTCGCTTATGAATTCAGGATACAACGTGGCCGGCTATCAGGACAACGCCATCTTCATATCCAATGTCGGCATGATGGGATGCACATGGCCTCAGGCCACTTTATATTACGGCCCGGCAGGCATGAACGGAGCCATGTTCCAATACAGATCGTCCTCTTTCGGAGCGTCCCCATATAACAAGGTGTACCTCCAGCTCTGCAACAGTTACGGAAATCCCGTAGAAACCAGATCTAACGGCAACATCCGAAGCGCGACATGGTGGGGCGGCGACGGCACAGGATACATAACACTGACAGCAGAAGGCTCCTACGGCAACTTCGACACCAGCCTCATCTACGGCAGACCAGACTGAAACTCCAACAGAACCACATGACAAAGCCAGCCACCGCGAAGAATGCGATGGCTGGCTTCATTTGACACAAATAAAGGAAAGCCTGCCTTCAGGGACGCTCGACTATCAGAGGGTCGCCGTCAAGACCGACAAACGTCGTCGCCGGGAATTTCTCCTTCAGCTTCTTGACACACGCCGCGGCTTCGTCAAGTGAATCGAAACCGGCAGCGATGACGTAATAACGGTCTTTGCCGTCGAGCATAAGCCCTGCGTCCTTGAATCCCGAAGAACGCAAGTCGTCCACCTGCGCGCGGGCATTGGTCGGCATCCTGTAACGCCCCACAGCCACACGGTAGCGTGCCTCAGGGTTTGCAAGCGGCTTACCACCATCGGCTGATTTCAGGAAATCAGTAATCAGTGCGTAACTGCGGTCTCCCACGTTCACTGTACGCGGCCCGTCGATGCTTATCACCCGGTGTCCCTCGGCACGCGGATCGCCGACCGACATTTCACGTTTCTTGAGAGCCGCATCATAAGCGGCACGGTAGTTCTTCTCCGTCGGCTTGCAGCCGCAAAGCACAGGCACCATCACTGCCGATGCAAGCGAAAAATATATGGCACGTCTATGTTTCATAGAATGTATTTTGAAAAATGATGGTCTGGCGTGGAGAAAGCGAGATGCGTACGCCATAATCAACAGCTACCTCAATGCCTGAGACCACATATAATACGTAAACGTCCACCTTCTTCCATTATTTCAGGGCAAACGGACAACTGTCGCCACAGTCGTTGACGGAAACCATAAGAATCCATAACGGCTGAAGCCGAATCATTCCATCACAGACTTGCCATCGTCGGCAATATCCGCCTTTTTCTCTTTGTGAGAGAAAGGTATGGTATAGATTGCAGAAAACGTGAACGATACGGGAGAGTCCGCACCATAGCCCGGAATGAACCACGGCTGCGAAGCGGAGCCGGGAGAAGTGTGGAACCTGAAATGGAACCTACCAGTCCAACCGAGCGAGAAGCCTTTGACAATCTTGACCTTAACGCCCGCCAGAATCTCCCCATAGAAAGCCGACGCCTTCTGTCCGGAAATGGAGAACCGGTTTGTCTGGTTCCAGTAGCCGGAGTTTATGGTGATGTCCGTAATGTCGTATGAAAACGAGGAAAAGCCCGCTCTTACCCCAAGAAACGCCTGATAGTCAGGACTGGACTTGTAAAGGAAATTGTAGTTCATCCCGACCTTGGCGTAGAACGACGGCTTTCCGGTATAAGTGAAGTTGCCGAGCTGCGGAGTGCTTTTTGCAAAGCCCACACCAGCCTCCACCACAGGGAAAAACCAGTTGTGGAGCGACAGGTCGGCCCATACATCAAAGCTCGCATGCTTCTGTCCTGCGGCAAGCATGACTGCATCGAAGAAGTTCACGCCAAAACTCATTGAATTCAGCAACGGGTATTTGGGAGCGGACGACGGTTTCGCCACAGTGTCGGGTTCCGTAATGAATTCCACAGGTTCGTCAAGCCGGTTGCCGTGCTTGTCATAATAATGCAGCCGGGGCTTCTCCACCTTATTGTCGTCGGTCTCCACAGGCGTAACCTTCCGCTGAGCCATAAGGAGCAACGGCAGAAGAGACATTATGACCAAAATGCAGCGTCGCATCATCTACGTATCAATTGAGCCACGTCCTCCTCACCTGCACGGAAATATATGAAGATGTTGGCACGGTTGGCATTTGTGATTCGTCCTTCAGGGCAGACCACGGAATCAATGAGGTTGCAAGTATGGTCTATTGCGACGTTGTCGTAGTAATAGACGGCACCGCAGGCCGACGACACGAATTCAGGACGTATCCCGTAAGAAAAGGCAACGGTGTCGCGCAGCGTGCCTCCGGCAATCCCCTTCTTAAGATAATGAATCACGTATGACGTCCTTCCCTCGTCAATCCTGAACGGGAGGTAGCACTGGCCCACATTGCTTGCCGAGTCAAGAAGCGAACTGTCGCCGGGCGCGCCGATTCCGTATACCGAAATGGAATCCAGGCTCACCGCCTCAGGTTCGGGCAAAGACGAGTAAAACTCAGCCAAAGGAAGAGAGTTCTTGTTGTCCTCGCATTCATCAGACGCGCAAGACACCGCCGACACCGACACGACCGCCACTGTCCACAGCAAAAGAGGATATTTTGCGCGACACGACATCAGAATTCCTCGGCTATCAGATAATTGTTGCGCTCAGGGCTGTTGCGGTTGATAAGCTCCCCTATGAAACCGGAGAGGAAGAACTGAAGCCCCATTACCATACAAGCCAGAGAGAGATAGAAATACACCGACTTGGTGGCATAGAAATGATACGTCTCCGACCCCATGCTTATGCACTTCAGAATCAACACCACCAGAATCGCGATGAATCCGACGATGAACATAAGCGAACCGAGAAACCCGAATAGATGCATAGGCTTGATTCCGAACCTGGTCTGGAACCAGAGCGTGCCGAGATCCAAATAACCGTTCACGAAACGGTCGAGTCCGAATTTGGTTGTGCCGTATTTCCTGGCCTGATGCTGCACCACCTTCTCCCCTATCTTGGTGTATCCGGCATTCTTGGCAAGATAAGGTATATAACGGTGCATGTCGCCGTAAACCTCGATATGCTTCACCACTGCATTGCGGTAAGCCTTCAGGCCGCAGTTGAAGTCATGCAGATTGTGGATTCCGCTCACTTTCCTTGCCGTGGCGTTGAAAAGCTTTGTAGGGATGGTCTTCGACAGCGGATCGTAACGTTTCTTCTTCCATCCGGAGACAAGATCGTATCCCTCGACGGTAATCATACGGTAAAGCTCCGGAATCTCGTCGGGACTGTCCTGAAGGTCGGCGTCCATCGTAATCACCACATCACCCTGCGCACGGCGGAATCCCGTGTTGAGCGCAGGCGACTTGCCGTAATTGCGCGAAAAAGACACACCGTGAATGGCGGGGTCGGCCTCTGCGAGCGACTCGATCACACTCCATGAACCGTCGGTAGAACCGTCGTTGATGAACAATATCTCGTAGGAGAAACCGTTCGCTTTCATCACACGTTGAATCCACTGCGTGAGTTCGGGAAGCGACTCGGCCTCGTTGAAAAGCGGTATGACTATTGAAATGTCCATTTTAGTTTTGTCAGGAGAAGGTTATCTTTGTTGAGTGATCGAACGGCGCCCGCGCATCAATACCGTGGCCCGCGCCACCACTGCGGAAAGCACAGAGCCGGTAAAGGCCGAAAGCCAGCTCATAGACGCCACAAGCTCCATAGACGACGGCAGAAGACGGTTGTCAACGGCTGCCTGCAGGACTTCAATCTGGTGCGAGAAATCCACGCCCGACGATGCCTGTGAAGCCACATTGAGGGCGGATATGGCATTGTCGAAATATGAGGCCACGAACCCCGGCTCGACAAACACAAGATACATGGCCGAGAAGAAAGCGCATATCAACGTGGCGAATATCATAGAATATATCCCGAAAAGCCAAAGAGGGAAAAACGACATATACTCCTGATTCCCGGACGCCACACGGCGCATCAGCCGCCACAGCACAAACGGCGCGGCAACCAACGCCGGAAGCGCAAGCATTCCGGCCCCCGGCACCTTATTGGCCAAAAGCATCGACAACGCCACCACGATAAGCGGCAGGCTCATCAGAGGCCCTGCTTCCGCAGCGTATGCATACACGCTTTTATGGTCGGCTTTCTGTTCCATCGATGCAAATTTAGCTATAAAAGTCGGAAACGCAAAAAGTCCGTCAGAATTCGAGTCCGGCATCAGCGAAAAGACGGCGGTCATCGTCGATGCGGTTGCTGACCGTGGTAAGCATGTCGCCCATCAATGCGCCGTTGATGCCGCCGCGAAGCATCCGCAGCATCGACTCGCGGGAAAGGCGCAGACGGCCTCCTGCAAAACGAATCGTCTTTTTCGGGAGTATGAACCGGAAAACAGCCCCGGTGCGTATTATCTCATCCTCTGAAATCAACGGAGTGGAGGCGAGCGGCGTGCCGGGAATCGGGTTGAGGATGTTTATAGGCACAGAGTCCACATCAAGCTCCGCAAGCTCGAAAGCGAATTCTATGCGCTGCTCCATCGTCTCCCCCATACCGATTATGCCTCCGGAACACACGTCAAGCCCTGCCGCACGCGCCGCGCGTATAGTCGCACGCTTGTCCTCAGGCGTGTGGGACGAGCAAAGCGTCGGGAAAAACGATGAAGCGGTCTCCATATTGCAGTGATAACGCTTTACACCGGCATCGGCCAGCATCTTCATCTCTTCAAGCCCGACAAGCCCCATCGAGGCACAAAGATACAAACCGGTCTCATCGGACAGCCTGCGGAACATTTCGCAGAACCTGGGCAGGTCCTTCTTCGGGACAGCCTTTCCGGAAGTCACGAGCGAGAAGCGGTGGATACCGGCCTCCTGGTTTCTTCTTGCAGCCTCCATAAGCTCGGCCTCACCTATATAGTCGTAGACATCGCAGCCTGTATGGTGGCGCGAAGCCTGCGAACACCATTTGCAGTCTTCGGAGCAAAGCCCCGAACGCGCGTTGACTATCGAGCAAGAATCGACGGCATTGCCCGCAAACATCCTGCGGATACGGTCCGCCGCATCGCAAAGGGCGTCAATGTCGGACAGCCCGGCAAGAAACAGAGCGTCTTCCCTGCTTACGGCTTTCCCGCCGCAAACATAAGCCTCTATGCCTTCGAGCCGTCTGGAATCGGCGGAATCACTGCTATTGTAGTCCATCGGAATAAAATGAAAAACGGGCTTACGGCAGAAGCCATAAGCCCAATCGAACTCTTAAAATCTGGGTGAAAGATGGGGCTCGAACCCACGACCTACGGAACCACAATCCGTCGCTCTAACCAACTGAGCTACATTCACCATTTATGCTTTCCCCAAACGAGCTTCCTTAAAAGGCTTCGCGGGGAGGCCTGCTTCGGAAAAGCGATGCAAAGTTACTGCCATTTTCTGAAACCGCCAAATTTTCGGCGAAAAATCTTCAGAAAAATTCACCACACATAATTTATCCGCGCCCGGAAACATATAGATTTTGCCCTCACACGGATTTTTTGTAATTTTGCGGTTCGACAAAGACGATGCACGCAGCCGCTTTCCATATCATCGTGATTGCCGTCGCAGCGGTCGCCGTGGTGAGGGGATGGAGGCGCGGCCTGTCGGGACAGGCCGCATCTGTGCTCGGATTCGCATTCGGCACGGTCTGCGCCCACGTGATGGCTCCTTGGGCCGAAGCGGAGGTTGCCTCATGGGGACTCATCGCCCCTGACGACTGCCGGGCGGCGTTTCTGACAGGGACTGTGGCCCGTTCAGGCACATATGCCGTTGTCTACACAGTTGCGAAGGCATTGACATCAATCATAGAAAGACTGCTGAAGCCTTTGGGCACAGGAATGCTCAACTCCATGGCCGGAAGCCTGTTCTGCCTTGCCGACTGGCTGATGTGGACGTCAATCGCCCTCAACCTGACCCTGTGCGCCAAGCCCGACTGCGGTCTGGAACGATGCGGCGACAACGGCGACGGGAACGTGGTGGCTGAAACCATGCTCCTTGCCCCGGCCCTTCTCGGAGGAGAAGACGTCTGCGACCTATGGCACAAATGCCGTCTGCGCGACGCCCGCCTGATTTCGGGAGTGAGCAAAGAGCCAGTGCCGTTTGTTGAATCAGAAGCGTCCATGCCGTCATCAAATGCGGCATGGAGAAAAAACGAAAATTTAGACTCTCAATACATAAGATGTTACGCGTAAAAGACCTGCATGCCGAAATAGGCGGCAAAGAGATACTGAAAGGCATCAACCTGGAAATAAACCCGGGCGAGGTGCATGCCATCATGGGGCCCAACGGAAGCGGAAAGTCCACACTCTCGATGGTGCTCGCCGGAAACCCGGCCTATACCGTCACAGGCGGGGAGGCCGACTTCTGCGGCAAAGACCTGCTCGCTATGGAGCCGGAGGTCAGAAGCCACGAAGGGCTTTTCCTCGGATTCCAGTATCCTGTGGAAATCCCAGGCGTATCCATGATGAACTTCATGCGTGCGGCAGTCAACGCAAAGCGTGAGTATTTCGGCGAACAGCCGATGAGCGCGGCCGCATTCCTCAAGCTCATGCGCGAGAAACGCGCAATAGTGGAACTCGACAATAAGCTCGCCTCACGTTCGGTCAATGAGGGTTTCTCCGGAGGCGAGAAGAAGCGCAACGAGATTTTCCAGATGGCCGTCCTCGAGCCGAAGCTCTCAATTCTCGACGAGACAGACTCCGGACTCGACATAGACGCTCTGCGCATAGTGGCCGAAGGCGTGAACAAGCTGAAGACCGACAACAACGCCACCATCGTAATCACACACTACCAGCGCCTGCTCGACTACATCAAGCCCGACTTCGTGCATATTTTATACAAAGGACGCATCGTCATGACCGGAGGCCCGGAACTCGCGCTTGAGCTTGAAGAGCGCGGGTATGACTGGATCAAGGAGTCGGCAGACGCGGAAAACAAATGAAAGGCCACGCAATGAACGCACTCCAACAATACATAGACCTCTACCGCGACCACGGCAGGCTGCTCCGCGAAAAGAGCTGCGAAACGCTGAACGCGCCGCGAGAGAAGGCCTGTACCGACCTCCAGGACATGGCATTGCCGCGAAAAGGGAGCGAAAACTACGAACACACGGATCTTCAGGAGCTGCTGGCCCCTGACTATGCGCTGAACATAGCCCGCGTGCCGCTCGGAGTCAATCCGCAGGCCACGTTCCGCTGCGATGTCCCCAACCTGTCCACGTCCCTTTTCATGCTCCTCAACGACGGATGGGCCGAAACCGACATCTCCAGGCGCAACCTCCCTGAAGGAGTAACCGTTGACAGCCTCGCCCATGCTGCCGCCACTATGCCGGAACTCGTAGGCAAATACTACAATAAGCTGGCCGACCCTGCCAACCCGCTGGCCGCGCTCAACACGATGCTTGCACAAGACGGACTTTTCCTGCACATAAGAAAAGGCGTGAAGCTCGAGAAGCCCCTGCAACTGGTGGACATACTGCAATATGACGTGCCGCTCATGACCGTGAGGCGCATGCTTATAGTAATAGAAGACGCCGCCGAAGGCAAACTCCTTATATGCGACCATACGCAGAACCCCGACGTCAAGCTCCTCAACCTCCAGACAATAGAGATATTCGCTGGCCGAAATTCCCATTTCGACCTCTACGACCTTGAAGAATCCACCGAGAACACCACACGTCTCTCCACTCTTTTCCTGCGCCAGGAAAGCGGAAGCAACGTCCTAATCGACGGAATAACGCTATTCAACGGCACGACGCGCAACGAGTATTTCTGCTCTATGCCGGAGCCGGATGCCGAGCTGCATCTATACGGGATGGGCATAGAAGACCTTTCGCGCCGCCTCGACACGTATTCGCGCATCAGCCACGAGGCCGAAAGATGCCGGAGCAACGAGCTTTTCAAATATGTGGTGGACGACTCGTCCACAGGCGCTTTCTCCGGCAGGATATACGTCGCCCCAGGTGCGCAGAAGACCGAAGCCTACCAGGCCAACCGCAACATCGTAGGCACTGACGATGCCCGTATGTTCTCCAAGCCGCAGCTGGAGATATATGCCGACGACGTGAAGTGTTCCCACGGCACCGCCATAGGTCAGCTCGACGCATTGCAGGTGTTCTACATGCGCACACGAGGGCTTTCCGAGTCCACGGCACGTATGCTCCTCAAACAGGCTTTCATGGCCGACGTCATAGAAGGCGTGCGGCTCCCGGCTCTCAAAGACCGCCTGCGCCAGCTTGTGGAAATGCGCTTCTCCGGAACGCAAGGCTCATGCTCCGCCTGCCACAACGAGGGATGCAGAATTTAGAGCGTTACAGACAACTCAGCAAGCACACGTGCAAAAGCAACCCCAAATGATGGAAATCAACGAAATACGCCGACAGTTCCCGATTCTCGGCTCAAAGATAGGAAGCCGTCCGCTCGTGTATCTCGACAATACGGCCACGTCGCAGACACCGGCCTCGGTCGTGGAATGCATCACGCATCTTTACGAACACACCAAGGCAAACGTGCACCGTGGCGTACACACGCTCTCGCAGGAAGCCACCGACCTTCAGGAGGCCACGCGCCGACGCGTCCGCGACTACATCAACGCCGCTTCGGAAGAAGAGATAGTCTTCACTCGAGGCACCACGGAGGCAATCAACCTTGTAGCGGCCTCATACGGCGGAGCGTTCTTCCACGACGGCGACGAGGTGGTACTGACCGTCATGGAGCATCATGCCAACATTGTGCCGTGGCAGCTTCTCCAAGCAAGGCATAACATAAAACTGCGGGTGGTGGACATAGACGGATCCGGAAAACTCGACATAGAGCAATACAGAAGCTATTTCAACGAACGAACCGTTTTTGCATCTTTCTGCCACGTCAGCAACGTATTGGGCACTGTCAATCCGGTGAAAGAGATGACGGATTACGCCCACGCCCACGGAGTGCCTGTGCTCATCGACGGCGCACAAGCATCGCCGCATCTCAGGATAGACATGCAGGACCTCGGAGCGGATTTCTATGTCTTCTCATCCCACAAGATGTACGGCCCGACCGGCGTAGGTGTGCTCTACGGCCGCAAGGAACTGCTTGAAAAGATGCCGCCTTACCAAGGCGGAGGCGAAATGATAAAACATGTAAGCTTTGAACGCACCACCTTCGCCGACCTGCCGTTCAAGTTCGAGGCCGGAACGCCTGATTTCATCGACATCGCTGCATTCACCAAAGCCCTCGACTTCATCGAGAGCATCGGCATAGAGAACATCCATCGCCACGAAGAGGAACTGCTCTCCTACTGCACCGAAGAGATGATGAAGATTCCGGGAATGAGGATTTTCGGCACCACGGCAGGCAAATCAGCCGTCATTTCATTCCTGGTCAACGACATACATCCTTACGACCTCGGCCTCCTGCTCGACAAGATGGGAATTGCCGTGCGTACGGGCCATCACTGCGCCCAGCCGCTGATGGAACGCTTCGGCATTCCCGGCACGGTGCGTGCCTCGTTCGCGGTCTACAACACGCGCGAAGAGGTGGATACGTTCATCGTTGCATTGAAAAAGGTCGTATCGATGTTCTGAAAGGCGGTGAAACGCGTGAACGCAAAAGAAACATAAAAGAAAATGAAGACTTTGACAGTTTCACTTGTCATCTCCACCTACAACCGTCCCGATGCACTTGAAGCCTGTCTCGAAAGCGTGCGCCGCCAAAGCGTGCTGCCGATTGAAGTCATCATAGCCGACGACGGCTCCACAGAAGAGACACGGCAGACGATAGAGCGTCTCGCCGGAGGCTTTCCCGTCCCGATTTTGCACGTATGGCAGGAAGACGACGGATTCAGGCTTGCCAAAATCAGGAACCGCGCCATGGCCTGTGCCAAAGGAGAATACATAGTGCAGACCGATGGCGACATAGTGATGGCCAATGACTTCATCGCCGACCATATCCGGCTGGCCCGCCGCAACAGCTACGCCAAAGGGGTGCGTGTAAGGCTTGAGAAAGAAATCAGCGACGCAATATGCCGCCAACCCCGGCGGAAATGTCCGACACTGTTTTCAAAAGGGCTTATGAACAGACACAAGGCCTTGCGTTTCATTCCTCTTGCACATTGGTTCGCTTGTCATTTCAAGAAAGGCAAGGCTTACGGCTTAGGCTGCAATATGGCGTTCTTCAAAACCGACTTGCTGAAAGTCAACGGATACGACGAGGCATTTGAAGGATGGGGACGTGAAGACGACGACATAGCCCATCGACTGTACCGGGCGGGAGTTGCCATGCGCGACATACGTTTTGCCGCAGTATGCTTCCACCTTTGGCACAAAGAGAATTCCCGCGACGACATGGAAGAGAACATGCGACGATGCCGTGAACGCGACGAAACAGGCGTAATACGCGCCGAACGCGGCATAGACCAATACCTCTGAATAGGCCTTTATGAATGAAAATCCGGCTTAGACTCGTAGAAACAAGAGATCAAGCCGGATTCTGATATCCCGGATCTGAGACCAGATTCCTTATTCCGATGTGCCGGCGAATTCCATCAGATAAGCCTTTATGAACTCGTCGATGTCGCCGTCCATCACTCCGCCCACGTCGGAGGTCTGGTAGTTGGTGCGATGATCCTTCACGCGGCGGTCGTCAAAGACATAGCTGCGGATCTGGCTTCCCCACTCGATTTTCTTCTTTCCAGCCTCCACCTTGGCCTGTTCGGCCATACGGTGCTGCAGCTCTTTGTCGTAGAGGATGGACTTAAGCTGACGCATAGCGTTCTCCTTGTTCTTGGGCTGGTCTCGAGTCTCGGTGTTCTCAATGAGGATTTCCTCCTCCTCGCCCGTGTAAGGATCCTTGAACTGGTAGCGGAGGCGCACGCCCGACTCCACCTTGTTGACGTTCTGGCCGCCTGCGCCGCCGCTCCGGAAAGTGTCCCAGCTTACAGCTGCAGGGTCAACGTGAATCTCAATGGTGTCATCGACCAGCGGGGTTACGAACACCGACGCGAAAGACGTCATACGCTTTCCCTGGGCATTGTAAGGGCTGACGCGTACGAGACGGTGCACACCGTTTTCGCTTTTCAGATAACCGTAGGCATAATCGCCTTCGACATTTACAGTAACGGATTTTATGCCAGCGTCATCTCCCTCAAGAAGCTGCGCTATGGAAGTCTTGTAGCCATGTCCCTCTGCCCAACGCAGATAGAGGCGCATAAGCATCTGCGCCCAGTCCTGGCTCTCAGTTCCGCCGGCTCCCGAATTTATTTTCAGCACCACGCCGAGCTTGTCCTCCTCGCGGCGGAGCATATTGCGAAGCTCAAGTTTCTCGACAGACTGAATGAGCGATGCGTACTGAGCATCGACCTCCTCCTCAGTTACAAGCCCTTCCTTTACGAAATCGAAGGCAAGCTCAAGCTCCTCCACCTGTTTTTCAAGTGCGGTATATGAGTCTATCCAGAAATGGAGTTCCTTTATTTTGCGCATCTGGGCTTCAGCCTTTGTGCGGTCGTCCCAGAAATCGGCCACATGCGTGCGCAGTTCCTCCTCCTCCACCTCGATTTTCTTCGATTCGATGTCAAGGTAATGGCTGAGTGATTCCGTGCGTCGTTGCACTTCCTTAAGTTGGTCGGGCGTTACCATGTCTCTGATATTTAGAGGCTGTTTAAAAATCATTGTTAAACGCAGAGTGGTGGATTTTTTGTTAAGGCGCACTTTATGAGGAGGGAGCATATCGGGATATGTGACCGACGATTAAATGCGGATTAACGGAAAAGACACCATTCAGACTGAAACATTAAATTCGTTTAAAGAGGCTTTCCTGTAATGCCTGCCGTCATTCCGGAATCTTTGCGCGTCTTTATCCATCACAAACCTTCCGGCTCTGCGTTAACAAGCATTTTTAAACAGCCTCTTAAATCGAAATTCGGTGCAAAGTTAATGAATTTCCCTCGAAAGGCCAAAAACGCACAACCCGGTTTGGCCGTCTGATGGTTTTTGCGTATTTTTGCATACTTAAAACTTTACGCAAACCATGTCTGATTACGGATACATCTGTCTCGACACTGAATTCATCAACAACATCTCTATCATAGAACTCTCGGTCTTCTCTATCGCAGACCGGGAGCTGTACCATCGGCTCTTCCGCCCGGCCCGCAACCTGAAATGGACTGCGCCGCCCGACAAACTGAAAATCACGCCTGAGATGGTGGCCAACGAGCCGACTTTCCGCGAAATGCTCTCTGAAATCCAGCCTATGTTCGACCAAGCACGGTTCATAATCGGATATGCCATAGACAACGACATCAAGATGCTTGCAAAAGAGGGAGTGAAACGGCTGGAACGCATACAGACAATCGAAGTGCGCGACCTCTACTGGCTCGTCAGAGGACGCTCCGAAGGCGTAGACCTTTACGGAGTCCCCAGCCTTCTGTCCATAACCAACTCCCTCGGAATGGCATTCGAGGAAGGCGAGGCGCATTTCGCATCTTCCGACACCCGCGCGACACTCTTCTGTTTCCACAAGCTTATGGAAGCATTCTGCGCAGGCATAGGGCTGGCCTACGACCCCGCCTGTCCCGACGAGGCCATTGCCGCTTTCTTCAGAGAATTAGACATCGCCAGACGCCAATACCTCCGCGAACAGGCACACGGCTACGCATATCTCTTCAAGACCGAACGCGGCTACAAATACAAAGTGTCGCGCACTCTGCCGGAACGCCCCGCCGAGATATGCGTAGAAGTAGCCGACCGCTCCCTTGCCGACTACGACATCATGAAGCAGTTCGCGAGACGCGCCGTTCCGGGCGACAAGGGCGTTTTCAAGTTAAAAGGCTCCGACCTTGACTTCCTCCGCAGCTACACCAACGTCTACGACGAAGACAACGCCGAAATGCTCCGCAAGCTCATGCGCTTCAAAGGCCGCCTGTCCTTCTGACCACTGTCCGGAACCTTTCGGGGCGTGTATGCGTTGGAAGTTCAGATGATTGCCACACGGTTACGAAATACACGCTCCATTGCCGCGTTCCTTGCGGCTGCGACAATGCTCTTTGCATTGTCGGCATGTGCCGTGCCGTCAAAAAACCAAACCACCGATGATATGAACACAAAAGAGATATTTCTTGCAGGAGGATGCTTTTGGGGCACCCAGCATTTCTTTTCCATGGTCCACGGTGTGGACTCGACCCAGACCGGATATGCCAACAGCATAGTGCCTGACCCGACATACCGGCAAGTCTGCACAGGACGCACCGACGCGGCGGAAACCGTGCGGGTGGCCTACAATCCGGATTCCGTGTCGCTTCCGTTCCTTCTCGACCTTTTCTATAAGACTATAGATCCGACAAGCGTAGACAGACAAGGCAACGACGTAGGGTCGCAATACCGTACAGGGATTTTCTATACCGACAAATCTGACTTGCCTGTAATAGAAAAGTCTATCAAGGAGTTAAGCCTAAAATATACTGAGCCTATCGCAATCGAGGTTGATGAGCTCAAAAACTTCTATCCTGCCGAAGATTACCATCAGGACTATCTTGACAAGAATCCCGGAGGCTATTGCCACATCAATCCGGCCCTTTTCGAAATCGCCAGAGAAGCCCGCGACACTGCCACAATCAGTCTTCGGTCGCGCTACCACAAGCCCAGCGACGAAGAGCTGCGAAACCGCCTTTCCGGCCTGCAATACGACGTAACGCAGAATTCGGCCACCGAACGACCTTTCTTCAATGAATATGACCGTGAGTTCCGCCCTGGAATCTATGTGGACATCACCACTGGACAACCGCTTTTCCTGTCTACCGACAAGTTCGATTCCGGTTGCGGGTGGCCCGCATTCAGCAAACCGATAGATTCCGCCTTTCTGACCGAAACTGCGGACAATTCCCACGGAATGACACGTACGGAGGTGCGTTCATCAATAGGAGACGCACATCTCGGACACGTGTTCCCCGACGGGCCTGAGGAGACCGGAGGCCTGCGCTATTGCATCAACTCGGCATCACTGCGTTTCATCCCGAAGGATGATATGGCCAACGAAGGATACGCAGAGTTCCTGCCCCTCCTGAAAAACCAATAACCTGGTATCCGTGAATTTTGAAGAACCACACAATCCACATTTACCGTATTGCAGAATAACCAACAATGGTCGGTGTGGCATCCGTGAATTTTGAAGAACCACACAATCCACATTTACCATACTTAAAATGGTCGATGTGGTTCTTGTGGATTTTTTAACAATCAAATAAACCTTTCTTGTGTAAATCGATGTGGTTCTTGTGAATTTTTAATAACCACGGGAACCAGAAAATGGTCGATGTGGTTCTTGAAATCGGATTTTTGTGAAACAGCATAAAATATCGGAAATTTTTCCTAACTTTGTAATTATTCTTTTTTGTTATGAAAGATTTGATATACAAAGTAAAAGGATGTTGCTTAGACATACATCGGGTTCTCGGCCCCGGTTTGTTTGAAAAAGTCTACCAAACAGCCTTGGTTTACGAATTGCGGCAGTCTGGATTCAATATCAAGACAGAAATCAAAATTCCGATTATATACAAAGGAATCAAGATTGACGAAGGTTTCCGCGCTGACATCATTGTTGATGACAATCTCATAGTCGAATTAAAAGCAATAGAAAGCATAAACCCAATACACCATGTCCAATTAAAGACATATATGGCTCTCTCCGGCATTCCGATGGGGCTGCTTGTCAACTTCAACACGGCCAACCTGTTCAAAGACGGCATTTATTCTTGGCATCTATAGCTACTATGCAGACAACCACTGTCTCCGTAGTTTTAAAAAATCCACATAAACCACACCGACCATTTATAGATTTACTCAAGTTATGGTAATCGTGGTTCATGTGGTTCTTAAAATCCACGAAGACCACATTGACCAATATTGGTTAGCATAAAATACGGTAATCGTGGTTCGTGTGGTTATTCAAAATACATTTATTAACATCATAAACTAATTTATCATGAAGTATGAAATCGGCAAAGAGTACATTTTCGGCTCCAAAGAATTTATCGCATCGCGAGAGACCGGGAAACTTTATTTCATTATCGGCGAAAACGGATCAGGGCAGACTTATAAGGTTACGCCCTTCGATTTCCAGATTTCCGACATACCTGACCAGATTGTCTGCGTATACAAAGAAAACGACCGTTTCGAGCAGACACTGGGAAGTGTCCTGAATAAAATTTACAGAGTCGGGGATATATATGAATTCAAAGTGCTTCGCAACAACCCCATGTCCCTTACATTGAGGGACGAGCTCAATGGAATCACACACAACCGAATCTCACTTCCGAAGACGCGGCTTAGCCGTTTCGACAAGATTGCATGCAGCGTGGCTGCAATAGACGGGGACATACTTCAGCTCGAATATCTCGGCTCACGCAACAGAAAGTCCAACGACTTCTTTTCACCCGATGACCTGTTGCGGTTCGACTATCTGAAAGACAAGCCGTGGATGAGGGTTGCGCCACGCATCATGCAGAGCGTGGCATTGGCCGAAGCCCGTGAAGCCATCGACGCCGGAGAATCCGAATGGCTTCTTATTGCCGTCAACTCCATTCTGCGCTACATACCCCAATGGCTAAGCGAGGCACCCGGCCGTCGCCGCATATGGCTCAAGCGCACAGCTGAGGCCTTGCGTGCCGTGGCAGAAGGCAGCAGATACATAATGACCTTCCCCAAAAAGAGCGGACGTGGCTACAAGGCACGTGAACGTCTGGCCGCAGCCATACAGCAATTCGAGAACTATTACGCAGCCGCCAGGCTCGTTGTCCAGGGCGATGCCGAAGAGATGATAGAACAGACGCTCCAAGCCATGCGCGAATCGGGATGGATCTACAAACCGTTTGAACGGATGGGCGTAATGATGGGCATACTGAGCATCGCGCCTCAGTATTCACACAGCCACATCTCCGAAATATTTGAAGTGATCAAGACTCGAAGGCTCAACCCTAAGTTCCTGAGCATGTTCGGCGACTCTTTCCGGGGAATGCTAAAAGACTATATCGAGAACCGCCGCGCACTCCTCAACGCATCCGACCGCACATCGATGCGAGAACTCGCCGAGGCCATAGCAATCGAACTCCTGCTTACTGCCGACGGTGAATTCGACCTCTGGGACAGCCATCGTGGACTATTATATGTGATTTCAGCCATAATCTCAGGAAAAACCGACGGACAGGCCACGTCAATGGCTCTTCGTTCGTTTGCCGGAATCAACGACACTCCTCTGGAATTCGGATGGGACGACCTCGCAGAAATCAACCGCGTATGCTATCATCTTCTCGACCATCAGGACGCACCCCACTGCTCCGAAAGCGCGGTATTCGAGGGTGAGGACGTGAGAATACGCATAGCCGACAAGAAGATAACCCTCTCTCCCGCATGGCTCGACTCTGAAATGAAACCCGTCTTCAAGCGCAACGTGGCGGGCAACATACAGTTCTGCCTGCGTCTGCCGTCGCGACTGAACCAGAACACCGAAACGGCAGACATCAACCTAACACGCCACCATCTGCTCTGGAACGAGATTTCCACCGGTCTGCATGAAAAAGGGATGCCAGTGCATCAGCTGAAGACATACAACGGACTGAGGGTGAATTCGGAAGTCGAGATAATAGTTACCGGACAATGCCCAGACAACAAGTTCAGCTTCGAATGCGTAATTCTCGGCGATGAAAACGGAGCCACCGGTGTGCTGCCCATCACTGAAATAGTGCCTTATCCGGTAGGAATAACAAACGCGCAAGACATATTCTGCGACGACGGAAAGGCGATGGTGCTCGATGCGGTGGTCAACGACATACTCCCGGACGGACGTTTCGCGCTATCCATGAAGAAGTTCGTGATGGAGCAGAACGCAGCCGACGCACGCAAAGACCTCGAAGACAGCATTGAGGTGCTGGCGATGATATCCGACCTTCGCGGCACACAATACAAGGCCACCTCGGACGAGGGCTTCGGGCTCCTTATCTCCAAAAACGAGGCCCAGCTCGAAATGAACGACCTCATATACGTGAGAATAAACAATGTAAACCATCGCCATTCAGATCAGAAACTATACATAAACGCCAATTTCCTGGAAAAGGCCAACCCTGCGGAAGACAGCGAACTCGCCGAAATAGCTGATCTCAACAATCTGGACTTCGCCCGCAAATGCCTGCACGAACTGCTCAAGTTCCTGTCAAACGACCGCCGACACGAACAGATTCCTGAACCTGAGGCGGAGGAACCAGACAACGAATCCGACGACGAAGAAGAGACCCTGTATCTACGCCCTGAGGCCGTGGCCGACATATCAATGCTTCTCGAACAATGCGCGGAAATACACCGTTCCGACCTCGTAGGATGCTACACCGACCTTGCCGCAGCCAAAGTCCTCAGCGAAGCCGTAGGAGACGGCATACGTTCGGCCACGCTTGCTCTGAAGATGCGTCTACAGGAAAAGCTGTCAAGATTCGCAAAAGACGGCCGTCTCGACCTGGTGGAAACACGAGGCCTGCTCGAAGAGTGCCGAAAGTCAAAGGTCATGACGCACGACATGGCCGCCAAGATGAAAATAGTGGGAATCCTTGCCGGACTCGACAACCAGGCATTCCTCGACCGCACCGTAAGCCGTGCCGAAGCGGCCAAAGACGAACACATCTCACGCCTGCGCTCCCTTGTCGGCGCCTACAACATGCTCGAAGGTCTCGGAATAGCCAAAGTGCGTGCCGAAATCAAAGAAGAAATCTTCTCGCTCCTTAAACTGCCTTTGCCGCGCATCGACAAAAACCGCCTCAGCGTGAGCGAAGACATGTATCATGAGTTCAAGACATCGCTGATATATCCGGCCGACAACAACATGCGTGCCGACGACAGGAAACAAGGAGAAGTCATAGTGCAGACCATAGCCTCGTTCCTGAACTCTGACGGAGGAATACTGTATATCGGAGTGGACAATGCGGGATATCCGAAGGGACTCGACGGAGACTTCCGGTTCCTCTCCCACGGAGCCGACAACTACGACATACGTGAGGTTCAGGACAAATACAACCTTATGCTACAGTATCATCTGCGACGCCTGATAGGAGTTACCGTAGACGGTCTTTCCCTCTTCCCCGACTTCATACGCATTGAATACGAACAGATAGACAACATATGGATATGCCGCGTGATAGTAAGTCCTTTCGAAGGCACTGTGCTCTTCAAAGACAAGCGCCTCTTCATACGAAAAGAAGGGGAAAAGAACGAAATCAAAGACCCGAAGGAATACCGCCGATTCATCGAACGCAGAAAATCCTCCAAATGACAATGTTTTAAAACCCACAGTTTTAAAATCCACGGCGACCACATAAACCATCCTTTGGTTAGCCTGTAATTCGGCCCCCGTGGTTCGTGTGGTTCTCCAAAAACACAGGGCGCGACCGGAAGTCGCGCCCTGCAATTCAATTATATGCAAGCTTCTTATTTGTTGTCAAGCTTACGGAGGAGGTGCTTCACCGCACCTTCAATCTGTGCATCGCGTCCGCGAAGCTCGTCAGCCGGATCATTGTAAATCAGCACATCGGGATTCAGCTGATTGTTCTCCAATGGTTTCCCGTTCATATCGGAACTTGTAACCTGCGGAATTCCGAACCTGATTTCGGGATCAATCTGGTTCTCCCACCATACTGCGGTCATCGTGCCAGGCACCGGCGCACCCACCACGTCCCCGATACCGAGAGTCTGATAAGTGTACGGGCTACCGTGTGCATCGGAATAGTTGCCTTCATTGACAAGCATCACAGACGGTTTCGTCCACTGCGAGAACGGCTCAGAACCGATGTATCGTCCTCGTGGAGTGAATCGCACATATTCCTTTCCGCTCAAGAGAATGGCCAGGTCATTGTGAAGCCAGCCGCCGCCATTGAAACGCGTATCAACAATCACGGCCTCACGGTTGCGGTATTTGCCCAGAAGCTCGTCATACACAGTACGGTATGACGGACTGTTCATGCCTTCCACATGAACGTATGCGATGCGTCCCTCCGAGAGAGAATCCACCATAGCCTGGTTGCGGTCAACCCATCGCTGATAGAGCATATTATGCACCTGACCGTAACTTAGAGGCTTGACTGTGGCGAACGCGGTCTTTCCGTCGGCCTTCTTCACCTCAAGGCGCACCTTGCGTCCGGCTTTCCCTTCGAGCAGCGAGTAATACTCCTTTCCGGCCTCTATCTTTTTGCCGTCGATGGAAAGTATGATGTCGCCTACGGACATCCCGGCCTTTTTGGAAGCAAGCGGGCTGCGGGGGAGTATTTCGGCTATCTTAAGACCGTCGCCCTTATAGGTTTCATCGAAAAACGCACCGAGGTCGGCAGTCGAAAGCTGTGCCCATCCTGCAGGAGCCGATGCACCGGTGTGGGAAGCGTTCAGCTCACCGAGAATCTCGCTCAGCAAAATAGCGAAGTCGCGGTTGTTGTCGATATAAGGAAGGAACTCACGGTAATGATTGCCATAATATTCCCAGTCCACCCCATGGAGGTCAGCGTCATAGAACTTGTCATTTACCTGACGGAGCATATGGTCGAAGATATATTCACGCTCAAGCGACGGCTTGCGGTCGTATTCGGCCTCAAACTCAACGTTCTCGATGTCGCCTTTGGCAAGATTGATCTTCTGGACACCTTTGCTGGAGATGACGAACAGGTTCTCACCCTTCTTGTCGGCAGCCATACCGCCGCTCACCCCTTTGAGAAGGACTTTGGTGTCGCCTTTCTTCGTGTCGCGGACAAGGAGGTTGGAGCCGCCCTCGGTGGCGCTGGCCACATAGTAGAACTTGTCTCCTTTCGGGGAAAGGAAATAGTCGCCGACAAAAGCGGAGCTTCCGGTCAGACGGCGGGTGCGGTATTTGCGGTTGTCAAGATCGAATTCAAGAGCTTTGACCTCATCCTTCTTGTCAGCCTCTTTCTTGGATTTCTTGTCTTTCTTCCCTTTCTCGGAACCGGCCTTCTTCTCATCCTCGGCCTTCTTTTCCTTTTCGGCAAGAGCGGCTTCTTCCTCAGTCATCATGAAATTGTCCCATGCGTCCTGATTGAGAGCCATGAAAACGATGTCGTCCTGATTGCCCCACGAGCCTTGGCTCTTCATACCGTATTTTGAAGTGGCATAGGTGATTGCATTGCCGTCGAGTGCCCATTTCGCATCCCCGTCGGAAAATCCGCTTTCGGTAAGGTCGATGACTTCCGAACCGTCAGCCTTTACGAGGGCGATGTCGGTATTGTTCCATCCTCCCTCGCCTATATATGTGGCCAGAAGCCAATTGCTGTCCGGACTCCATTCAAACGACACATCGCCGTCAACATATGAATAGTTGTACTTGCCGTCGAGAGCCGTGTTGACTTTCTTGCTCTTCACGTCAATCACACGCAGTTCCGTGCGGTTTTCAAGGAAAGCGACCTTCTTGCCGTCGGGAGAGAAATCCGGCTGCTGGGCTGCTGTGGCGCATTTGTAGAGCGTTTCCTCGACGATGTCCGTGGCATATGCGAAACGCTTCTCTCCGGGGTCTTTTATCGTGGCCGTGAAGAGCTGCCAGTATCCGTCGCGGTCGCTGTCATAGACAAGAGTGCGGCCGTCAGGCGAGAATGCCACACAACGCTCCTGCGCCGGAGTGTTCGTGATGCGCTTGGTGGTCTTATACTTTGTATCGGTAACGTAGATGTCGCCTCGGAGCACTATAGCCACTTCGTCGCCCGAAGGGGAGACAGCCATCGAAGTCGCCCCGGAACTTACGTATTTCTTCACGAGGTCGTTGTCATATTCATCAGCTATTATGGACACATCAAGCTTCTGAGGCTGTGAGCCTTCACGCATCGTGTAGATGTCTCCGTCCCAGCTGAATGCCAAAGTCCCGTCGGCAGCGGCGGAAAGCGAACGCACCGGATGGCGGTCGAAGTCCGTGAGCTGCGTCTTGCTCTTTCCGTCTGCTGAAGACTTGTAGACGTTGAGCGTGCCGTCCTGCTCGCTGATGAAATAGAACGAATTGCCGTCGGCAGCCCATACCGGATTGAGGTCGTGGCCGTTGAAGTCGGTGAGCTTGGAGAATCTGCCTCCGTCGTACATCCAGATGTCCGACGTTCCCGACGAACGCTCATGCTTGCGGTAAAGGTTCTCATATCCCTTGCGGTCTTGGTAGAGCATCCGGCCTTTGGAATCTACGCTTGCGGCAGACATAGGGACGGAAAGGTAAAGTTCGGGACGCATTCCGGGCTGCGAGACATCGACCATATATGTCTGCGTCAGCCAAGGCCCGCGGCTCGTATGCCTCGACGGCGCTATGGACGCCGTGAAAAGGAGATGGTCTGCATCGACAAAAGCAATCGGGGTCTCATGCGTTGAATTGGTAGTGATTCTCACCGGAGTGCCTCCTGCAGCGTCGGTTATGAAGATGTCGTCAGAGCCTTCACGGTTGCTGCGGAAAGCGATTTTCTTTCCGTCGGGACTCCAGACGGGCGCCGACTCGTAGGCTGCATTGGAAGTGAGCTGCATTGCCCTTCCGCCTTTTACAGGCACCGTGAAGATGTCTCCTTTGTAGGTGAAGGCCACAGTGGATCCGTCGGGCGAGATGGCCACGTCGCGCAGCCATCTGGGAGCCGAAGCCGGAGCGGCAAAGGCACACAGCGACGAAAGGCCGACAGCCGCTAACATAGCGCGGTTTTTGATATTCATCATGATGTGTTTTGTTAGTTTTCGGGTATAACGTTATACGGTTAAAAACGCGTTTTATGTCGCGAATTTAGCAAAAAAATCCCTGTCTTGCAACAGGGATTGAAATCACAGCCTTATTTCCAGCCATCCGCGGCTTAAGAGTCATATATGGCAGCCCGGTCTGGAAGCGGAAGATCCGGCTCGGAAACCTTGATTTTTGCCTTGACCCACAGGCAGTCTGGAATCATCTTCCATGCTGCGGCCAGCAAGCCCCACCGCAAGTCGATATAGGCCACCCGCCTGCGCTTGACTATTGCGCGGATTATCTGCGGCAGCGCGTGTTCGAGCGTCATCTCCATCGGATATTCAGTTCCGGGGAGCAGCAAGGGCGTGCGAATCCATCCGGGCCTTATGTCTGTAAACGCGATTCCTGCATTTTCGGCATTGGCGAGCTGTTCAAGCGCGACAAGATAAGTCTGGGCGCATTTCTTGCTGGCTGAATATGCTGACAGACGTCCTATGCCGTTGGTGCCGGCCACAGAAGTCACGGCGGCTATCTGCCCCTTGATTCCCTTTTCACGGAAATACCTGTAAGCGGCACACGTCATACGTGCGAATCCTCCGGCATTGGTCTGTATGATACGCACCTCACGCTCCGGGTCGAGCGTGAGGTTCTCATAGCCTATTCCAGCCACATGGAAATATATGTCCATTCCGCCAAGGCGTTCCACCAATTCTCGAAGCTGACCCACGGCTTCAGGCTTCGTTACGTCTATCGAAGCATACTCCACAAAATCAGGATACGTGTTTTTCAGGTCTTTGAGCGTTTCCGTACGGCGTGCCGCAAGCCCCACACGGACACCGCGCGAAGCGAAAGCCTTTGCCACGGCAAGCCCGATTCCCGACGACGCACCCATTATGACTACTCTTTTCATATAATTTGGAATTTATTTGTTGGATTGATTTTATTCAGCCTTCCTGAATGTATAACAATCCTGGCTCGATTAAGGCCATAGGCATAAACGACGCGACCGGATTGTTCCGACATCCCCCACGACTTCCTACTCCCTCATCCTTACCAAACCAAAGACATACAGCCAAATAAAAAAGAAAGAAATCCGACCTGCGTGTACAGGCAAAACGCCCATCTCGCCGTACTCGCTCACATCTGAGGCAACTTCTAAGCCCGCGCAGAGTACAACCTCCCATACGATAAACTCAACGAAGTCCTCTAAATCATCATAAATGGGAATTTATGAATACTCGCCAATGAGTTAAAAGAGACATTGGTGGCTTGTTTAAGTAAACTTTTCTCGCTCACGTGTAACTATTCACTTAACTTTTCGTCTAATAAGAAAAACTTCAAATATAAACCACCATAAATGAAAAATTGGCTTGTATACGCAATAATTGCAGTAGTTGCATTCCTTATGTATTGGGGTTGCGACAAGTTGCAAATTCTGAAGTCGAAGCCCTTACGCATCTTCGTCGTTCTTCTCATTTCTTCCGTAATCTGCTGGGTTATTTATGACCTTCTTATCTCTACTTAATAAAGTGTCAAATTCGAAGAGAGCCAACACTCATGCACCGGCATATCGCGGCCCTGTGGATATTTGTTGGTCGTGGCCACGCCTGTATGCCGAGCCTGATCACGGGCTATGACAATCCCGGCGGCGTTTGCAAGATCCCGGATGCCGGAATCCTTAAGGCTGTAGAACCGATATTCGTCGCCCCAATTCAGAGCCTTGCGGACTTTTTTCCACCATCGGCGGAATATCTCGCTGCTTGGCTTTGTCATGCAAGTCCGCATCTTGTCGCCGAAGATACAACACTGGCTCGGATGGCGGAAGAGATCTATGTCGAGCATCAGTTTAAGGACTTCGTCATTGAGTCCCACCTTTCCGTCTCGTTTGTTCTCGCCGTCCTGATTCCGTCCGGACTTAAACTTAAAAATCCTTATAACCGTTTGATTATAAGGATTTCAATCGTTTATTGCGGAAAGAGAGGGATTCGAACCCCCGGAGGTGTGACCCTCAACGGTTTT
>ERZ777305.612-NODE-612-length-57048-cov-5.504150_pt1 | contig 57048 bp, 47 predicted proteins | sample MGYA00374965_ERZ777305 | MGnify/ENA primary metagenome ERZ777305 (study PRJEB29328, sample SAMD00013331) | mouse gut metagenome | study: EMG produced TPA metagenomics assembly of the Metagenome analysis of fecal microbiota from mouse which was promoted...
AGTTGGAGCGCATGAAAGAACTTTGCAAAGAGCGCAATAATCTGTATGAGAAGCAGAATGACTTGAAAGGACAGAAACAGAAGATTGAAAAACCGTTGGAACGATCAGAAAAGTGTGGCGTGACGACTACTATGCCTTGTATTTTATTGTGGCAGGCACAGAGACAAAGTGCTATAATCAAAAGCATGATTTAAGATATGGGAGATGAGATGGCATGGAAATAAATATTGAGGAAAATTTTTTGTTGCTATTTGATAAAAATAATAATACAGCATACAAAGCATTACAGATGTTGCAAAAAGAATGTGAGAAATCAGACAAGGTATATTGTTATATGGATAAGTTGGCCGATATGATTGACAATGACAATTCTTACATTCGGACAAGAGGGCTTACGCTGATTGCCTATAACGCTAAATGGGATAAAGATAATAAAATTGATGAAATCATAGACGAATATTTGAAGCATATAGAAGATGTTAAACCGATAACGGCAAGACAGTGTATAAAATTACTGCCTATGATAGCAAAAAATAAGCCGGAATTAAAAGAGGATATTGTTACGGCATTACAAAAAGCGGATATATCTATTTATGCAGACAGTATGCAGTCATTAGTTTATAAGGATATTCAAAATTCTTTGGCAGAGATAGAGAAGCTATAAGTTTTTTGAAGGAGGAGTATGGAGTGATGGATAATTGGTTTACAATAGATAGAATTGATGCAAATACATATAGTATCAGTGAATATCGCCATTGGGAGGAAACGCATTGTTATCTGCTGAATGGAAATACCCGAAGTCTGCTTATTGATACGGGGCTTGGCATTTGCAATATCTATGAGGAAGTGCTGAAACTTATCGATCAGCCAATTACAGCAGTAGCCACGCATATTCACTGGGATCATATTGGGGGACATAAGTATTTCCCGGATTTTTATGCTCACGCTGATGAATTGGATTGGCTGAATGGTAAATTCCCTTTATCAATCGAAACGATAAGAGAGATGGTCGTAGACCGCTGTGATTTGCCCGAAGGATTTTGTGTGAACGATTATGAGTTTTTTCAAGGTATGCCAACAAAAGTGCTGACAGACCATGACATCATTGATATTGGCGGCAGGGAAATTGAAGTGCTGCATACTCCCGGACACTCTCCGGGGCATTTGTGCTTTTGGGAAAAAAGCAGGGGATATTTATTTACTGGCGATTTGGTTTATAAAGATATTCTGTTTGCTTATTATCCGTCTACTGACCCGGAAGCATATCTTGATTCTTTGGAAAAAGTTGCGGCATTGCCTGTAAAAAAAGTGTTTCCGGCGCACCACTCACTAGATATAGAACCGGAAATCTTAATTCGTATGCGGGAAGCATTTAGAAATCTTAAGGCAGGCGGAAAACTTCATCATGGAAGTGGGACATTTGATTATGGAGATTGGGGAGTATGGTTATAGGAAATAGGTTGTGACAAGGATAATATTCTCTTTGTTGATGATTGACATATGGTGTTAGCACTATGTAAGTTAGGGCAGATAAGGAAACTGATAATATGGCAGTTTGCAGTTATAGGCAGATTGCCATATTTTTGTGGAAAAAATAGGCGTTTATGTGGTAATATATAGAAGCAAAGATAAAAACACAACGCAAGGCAATCTTGCAGAACTGGTAGGTAGTCCAGTCGCACCGATTTGGTGTAAGCAGCCCTCCCTCCTTAGGGTCGTCTGTTCTTTGTTCGGTACAATTATTTGCGCGAGTAATGAGGAAAATGCCCTGCTTGCAGGAGTATTTGACGAATACCGCAACAGCTGTAAAAGAAGCTGGTTGCAATCCTAAATGGGTACAGCGCGAAGTGCGAAAACTATTAGGAATGATAGCAGGGAACATATGCCCAAAGTACAGGGCTAATTTAGTTTGGTATGGTATTAGTGAAAAGGCAATATATTCAGCTGAACGTATGTTAGGTTATGTAAGATTAGAAGCGATAGGGAAGCCTATGCTGTTTGACGAAGATGCAGTATTTGTTGTTATGCGTTTCTCTCAGAACGATGAAAATGATCATGCCTGCTTATATGGAATAAAGCCAGCATTAGAAAAACTGAAGGTTAAATGTATACGTGCTGATAATCAGATATCTTCAGGACAGTTATTATAAAAGTATATTCAAATAATTTGAAAAGTTTGGTCTATTAAAATAGTGCAGTAAAAATTTTTGGAGAGGTAATTATATGGTGTTAGTACAATGTAGATATGGCAGTTACGGAAAAAATCTATGGCACCCGTATGATACCTGTTTGTTTTGAAACTGTAAATAAGGCGCAAAATATGAATATTAAAGCTATGAAAACCCTTAAAAAGCAATGAAATATTTAACGATTATGCTATAGTTATAGGGAGCTCGAATAGTCGAAGCTATTCTTGCAGACAAACTTTTTGCTCCATGCAGATTATAATTTTGCTGAGAGCGACATCATCCACTATGAAAAAAAGGCGGGTGAAAAGGTTGAAAATTAAAAATTTCAGTCGCGGGTTTTGTGTCTGCGCGTTGCTTGTCACAAACTCGTTTATGCGCTGTCTCAATAAAGTTGAGACACAAGCAGCGCAGAAAAGGAGTAGATAATGGAGTATAGTGCCGGAATGGTATCGCAGGTGTTTGCCTTGGCAGAGATGAGAAAAACCGCAGAACTCTTAGGACAAGGTATGTCAAAAGATGAGGTTTGGGAGAAAATACAGTCGGAGAACTTATATCAGCTTAAAAATTCCACAAGGCTTAGAAGGACTTTCCGATATGTCTGTAACCGTTTGGAAGCCCTTCCGGATGATGCGGTTAAGATGTTGCCGGCAATGGATGCAGATAATGCAAAGATAGTGGTACTTATCAGTATTATGAAAACAGATCTACTTTTCTTTGAGTTTGTATATGAGGTATATCGTGGGAAAAAGATATTAGGAGAAAAGGCGCTTGCAGGAAGGGACATCAATGGATTTTTCGATGATAAGGCGAATCAAAGCGATATCGTGCGGCGGTGGTCTGAGGCCGGGATTCAAAAACTGAAAGGTTGTTATGTCAAAAATCTGGTAGATGCGGGGTTATTAGAGAATAGTAAGAACAAGGTGATAAAACCTGTTCTCATTGATTACAGAATTGAGGAATTGTTTCGTGGGAACGGTATGGATATTTATATTCATGCAATGAAAGGGATATAAGGAAGGGGTATTATTATAAATGACAAAACTGGATCTGGATGAAAGGTTAAGCAGGATAGAGGAAAAAATATCTGAAAAATCTTTCAGGGAAAATAAAGGACTTGGAAATGAAGTCGGATATTACATCTTCGACTATAATCCAAGGAAAGAACTATATGTGCGCAATCATATTGCCTATTTAAAAGAAAGAATCAACAAGGGCGGCAAGGGTTTTAAAATCATTGAATTTGATTTGTTTCATCTGATGATACAGGTTTTACAGGAGGAAGGTTATCTGGAAGCATTCTATGAATTGGAAAAGGAAAATGGATTTTTTGATATGGCTGACAATCTGGTGGAAACTTTGGGGCTGGATGAGACCAATGACTTGAATTTGATTATAGGGAAAATCATGCAGGAGGATTTGACGGGTAGTGTGGTGTTCCTGACCGGAGTAGGGAAATGCCATCCAATCATTGCAAGCCACAATATCCTGAACAATCTGCATCAGGTGTTGGACAGTGTGCCGGTAGTGCTGTTTTATCCGGGAGAATACAGTGGGCAGGATTTGAAATTGTTTGGGACAATGGATTCGCATAATTATTACAGGGCATTCCGCCTTATATAGCGTGAGATTTAGAATTGGAGGAAGAAATCATGCAGATAAAAGATATGTTTGAAAAACAGATTGACCGCGACATCAAAGGCGTTATTAAGGTAGGGCAGTCCGATGAGGAAAACATATATCAGGAACTTGATGAGTATGTCGTTACAAAGGAACTTTTAAAACATTTCAGGGATTTCTTTGAGAATTATGAAAAAGGGATCAATGGATATACGGATAAGATGGGAGTGTGGATTTCAGGCTTTTTTGGGAGCGGTAAGTCGCATTTCCTTAAAATATTGTCCTATCTGCTGAAAAACAGCGTGGTTGAGGGGAAAAGGGCAATCGAATATTTTACAGGAGGACAATCTGACACGGGATTAAAGGCAAAGATTGACGACTCCATGCTGATTGCCAAAATGAATCATTCGGGAACGATATCGTCAGATGTCATGCTGTTTAATATTGATTCAAAGGGTTCCGCTAAGGTCGGCTCAGGGAAAGAGGCAATCGTTGAGGTATTTATGAAGGTGTTCAATGAGATGCAGGGGTATTGCGGTTCCATCCCCTATCTTGCGGAATTTGAACGCCAGCTTGATAATGAGGGCAGATTTGAAGAATTCAAAGAAATCTTTGAAAGGAATGCCGGCGCGCCTTGGGAAAAGAAAAGGCAGGCGTTTGCTGTTATTCAGGACAAAGTGGTGAAGACCCTGGGTGAGATGGAATTTATGAGCGAGGAGGCGGCCCGCAACTGGTGCAAGAATGCCAAGCGTAATTATGACCTGAGTATTGAAAAATTCGTTTCTTTGGTACAGGAATATTGTGCAAAAAAAGGCTCCAACCACCATGTTGTCTTTCTGGTAGATGAAATCGGACAGTACATCGCAGACGATACGCAGCTTATGCTGAACTTGCAGACTATTGTGGAAGACCTCGGCACTGCCTGTAAAGGAAAAGCGTGGGTTATTGTGACGAGTCAGGAGGACATTGATTCCATTACAAAGACAAAAGGTAATGACTTTTCCAAGATTCAGGGACGCTTTGACACGAGGCTTTCTCTTTCGGCATCCAATGTTGACGAAGTAATCCGTAAACGTGTGCTTGCCAAGACGGAAAATGCCGCAATGAAGTTAAAGCTGTTGTATGAGCAGAAGGAATCAGTTATCAAGAACCTGATTACCTTTACTGCTGACACCGCAGATAAGAAGCTGTATGAAGATAAATTTGATTTTGCAGACTGCTATCCGTTTATTCCTTACCAGTTCCATTTGCTGGGACAGGTCCTTACAGCGGTCAGAACATATGGAGCCAGCGGAAAGCACTTATCTGACCAGTCCCGCTCCATGCTTGCTCTTTTCCAAGAGTCGGCAATCAGGGTTATGGAACAGGAAGAAGGGGTGTTTATTCCCTTTAGCTATTTCTATGACCCGTTACATAAGTTTATTGACCACCAGCACAGTCAAGTGATTTCAGACGCAGAGAATAACAGCCGGCTGGATGTGTTTGATGTGGAACTGTTGAAAGTCCTGTTTATGATTAAATATGTGAAGGAAATCAAGGCGAATGTTGACAATCTTACAACACTTTTGATTTCGCGTATTGACGATGACAGGATTGAAGTGCGTTCAAAGATTGAAGAATCCCTTAAAAAGCTGATCAAAGAGACACTTGTGCAGAAGAACGGAGAAATCTATACATTCCTGACCAATGAAGAACAGGGAATCAATAACGCCATTAATCGAGAGACAGTAGAGATGGGCGAGATTATCGGAGAAGCGTCTGTGGTAATCTTTGAGGAAATTTATACGGAAAAGAGATATCGGTATAGCAATCGTTATCTGTTTCCCTTCAATCAAAAAGTAGATGACCGATATTTTAAGGGAAATCAGGCAAACGATATCGGCGTGACAGTGATTACGCCTTATGGCGGCGATTATACGGATTCGGCTCTTCGTATGCTTTCGACGCAGGAGAGCACAGTGATCGTGAAAATGCCGAATGACAGCACATTTTTGGATGAGATTACGGAATCCATTAGAATATATAAATACTTAAACAAAAATGCATCTGATGCGAAAGGCAGGCTGGATAGTATTTACAGGGCAAAAATGGACGAGCGCATGGAAAAGAAAGACCGCATCAGAATTTATATAGAAGATGCCCTGAAGAACGCTGACATTTATGTAAATGGCGATAAGGCTGTCATTTCAGCCAAAGAGCCGGCGAGCAGAATAAATGAGGCCCTTGGTAAACTGGTGGCAATGAAGTACAACAAACTGACCTATATGGAAACAGCGCCGGAACTTTCGGATATAGCGGCAGTGTTTGCGGAAAGCAGTGGGCAGATGTCTTTCCTTGGGACGAGTGATACCATTCCCAATAAACTGGCATTGGAAGAAGTAATTCAGATGATTGGATTGAATAATGCAAGACATATGAAGACCTCACTTAAGTCTTTGCAGGATAAATTTTGGGCTGCACCTTACGGATTTGACCCGAAGGATGTGCAGTGGCTGGCTGCCATGCTCTTTAAACTCGGAAGGGTTTCCATGAGTTGCAACAGCCGGAATTTATCGTTGCTGTCCAATGGGAAAGACGAGTTGGTGCGTTATTTGACCAAGCGAGAATTTGTGGAAAAACTCCTGATCGACATCAGGGAACGGGCAACGGACGGGCAGATACGCTCTGCCAAGGAAATCATGAAGGATTACTTTGGATTTACCGTATCCAGTGATGATGATGATGTGATCATGAAAGGGTTTAAGGGAAAAGCCAAGGATAAATTACAGACGTATGATGATATTCTGGTTGAGTACCGCATCAACCCGAAACTGCCATCCAAGAAATTGATGGAAGAGGCAGAAAAGAGACTGAAAGAGATCATTGCTATCAGTGAGCCGACTGAATTTTTTAAGACCATAGATAAAATGAGGGATAATCTGCTGGATGATGCGGAAGATACTGCGCCTGTATTTGATTTCTTTAAAGGAGAGCAGAAGCCCATTTTTGAAAAGGCACTCAAATACATCAGGATGTTTGAGAACAGCAAGACTTTTGTGCGCAGTCAGGAAATCACGGATAATGTGGCACAGATGGAGGAGATTGTTTCCAGGAAGACTCCCTTTGGACAGATTCAAAGACTTCCGGAGATGTGTGATAAGTTTGTAGACCAGTATGGGGCGCTTTTGGAAAAAGAAGCTTCGGATATGAGACCAATCCTTGCTGATGATGAGAAAAAAGTGCTGGATATGTTGGAAACAAAAGCATTTGCGGATAATTTTAGGACCAGATTTGCCAAGGCATTTGCGGATTTGAAAGAAAAACTGGATACTTCTCATGAAATTGCCTCTGTCAAAAATATGAAGCTGGAGAGCGACACCTTGAAACTCCGCTGTCTTGACGAGATAGCGGAATATGAAGCGGCGCATCAGCCACGACCGGAAACGACAGAAGAACCGATAGCGGGAGCAGGGGAAGATGTATCAGCATCACCGATATTACAGCCAGCTGTTAAGAAAAAGAAACGGAAAAATGTGTCGATCAGCAATGTGGCAGGAGCAAGAACCTATTCCATCGAAACGGAACAAGATATTGATGAATTTCTGGCGGAGATGAAGAAAAAACTGATGAACGAATTAGAAGAGGGTACAATCATTACTCTGAGTTAGTATGAAATGGAGAACATGGCATATGAACAAAAACGCAATTAAAAAAGTTGCTGTTGCAGCCAGAAATAAGTTGATTGCATCTGTTACGGACAAGGCAGGAATGCTTGGTATCACATCGGATTCTTGCAGTGAGCCTGTGTCAAAAGGAAGAGGCTTTGAAGTATATCAAACCACGGCGGGAACAGAAGTTACATTAAATGAGAGACAGATTGAGCAGCGAAGGAAACTGGCAGAGCAAATTCGTATCCGTGGTTTTGAAGCAGTCGTTGAAGAAGTGGCATACACATGGTTCAACAGAATCTGTGCAATCCGCTTTATGGAAGTAAACGATTATATGTATCCGGTAAGAGTCCGCGTGCTTTCTTCTGAAAAAAAGGGGAAGAGGGAGCCCGATATCCTTACGCTGGCGCCTGATATAGAATGGGATTTTACGGATAAAGAAAGAAACTTTATCATTGATGCAAAGGCGGGAAATAAGCTGGATGATTTGTTCCGTATGCTTTTTATCAAGCAATGTAATCTGCTCCATGAGGTACTGCCAGGGCTGTTTGAAGAGACGGAAGACTATACCGAAATGTTGCTTAACATCTCATTTACAAATGAGGATGATGTGATTCGTATGCTTGTGGACGGGGTGGACGAGAAAGACTTCAATGTATCTGAACTTGGAGAGGATGGAAAGCCGACAGGGCAGGTTGAGATTATAGGATGGCTGTATCAGTATTACAATACAGAACTGAAAGACGATACTTTTGCAAAATTAAAAAAGAATATTAAAATTTCCAAAGAGAGAATCCCGGCGGCAACACAGCTGTTTACACCGGATTGGATTGTGCGCTATATGGTAGAGAACTCTGTGGGCAGAATCTGGATTGAGCATCTCAGGGCAAATGACCCTGCTGTAGATGAAAAGGAAACAGCGGAAAGGTTCGGGTGGAAATACTATCTTCCGGAAGCGGAGCAAGAGGAGAGTGTAAATGTCAAACTGGCGGAAATCCGGACGACATATAAGGATATGAGGCCGGAGGACATTACCTGCATCGACCCTTGTATGGGCAGCGGGCATATTCTGATTGCCATGTTTGACGTACTGATGGATATCTATGAGAGCGCCGGATATGACAAGAGAGAGGCGGCATATAAGATTGTTGAGAACAATATTCATGGACTGGATATTGATCAGAGAGCATACCAGCTGGCGTATTTTGCTGTCATGATGAAAGGGAGAGGGTACAATAGGCGGTTTCTTAATAACAGAGCTGGCGTATTGCCTAAACCCAAAGTTTATGCATTTGAAGAAAGCAATGAGATCAATAGAAGGCATTTAGAGTTTTTTGGTTTATCAATGGAAAAGGGCGAAAGAGAAAAAGCGGTTTGGCAGATGGAATATCTGTTGGATGTGTTTACTGATGCCAGAGAATATGGCTCTATTTTGCAAGTGGATGAATGTGATTGGGAACTGGTAGATAGATTTATTGATGATCTGCAGGTGGAGGGGCAGATTTCTTTAGATAGTATGGAATGTGATGAAACGCAGGAGAAGTTAAGGGGAATTGTATATATAGCAGAGGTTTTGAGTAGGAAATATGATGTTGTGGTAACGAATCCGCCGTATATGGGTTCATCTGGTATGGGTGTAAAACTGTCAAAGTATATGAAGGATAATTATGCTGACAGTAAGAGTGATTTGTTTGCGATATTTATTGAAAAATGTGGTGAGATGATAAAAACAAATGCGTATCAGGCAATGATTACGCAACATGCGTGGATGTTTTTAGCAAGTTTTGAAAAACTGCGTATAAAAATGATGCAAAATGATATTGTAAATATGGCACATTTGGGAGCGAGAGCATTTGAAGAAATAGGCGGTGAAGTGGTACAGACTACAAGTTTTATAATAAGAAAAGGCAAAGTAAAGGAGTATCAGGGAACATACTGTCGATTGATTGAGGCTACGACTCAGAAAGATAAGGAAAATATGTTTCTGGCAGGAAGAAACAGATATACGGCTGAACAAGAAAATTACCCCAAAATTCCGGGTAGTCCTATAGCATATTGGGCGAGTGAAGCCATACTTAATTTATATGATGGCACCTTATCTTTGGGTGAATTATGTGAAGTAAAAACAGGAATTCAAACGGGGAGTAATGAAAGGTTTGTGCGATTGTGGTTTGAACCCAAGATAGAGAAAATTGGATTTGATTTTCATGAATATGATGAAATTTTAATTAGCCAAAAAAAATGGTTTCCTTATAACAAGGGCGGGGAATTTAGAAAATGGTATGGTAATAATTTATATATAGTGAATATGGAAAATGGAGGTGAAAGTATAAAGAGTTATAGCAATAATTATCGTTTAAGGGATCCAAGACTGTATTTTAAGTTCCTAATTACATGGTCGTTTATTAGTTCAACAAATTTTAGTGTACGATATTGCCCTAATGGATTTCTATTTGATGTAGCTGGTTCTAGTATTTTTCCAACGGAAGAAAATGTGTATTATATGATAGGGATATTGTGCAGTAAGGTTATATTTCAATGTTTGAAAATACAAAATCCCACATTAAATTTTCAAGTAGAGGATATACAGAAATTACCAATAATAACTCAGTTTCCACAAAAGGAACTAGTGGATGATTTAGTTATGTCTTGTATAAATTATTCAATGTTAGATTGGGACTCCTTTGAAATTTCGTGGAATTTTAAAATACACCCATTGATTGTGTCGCGCACAAAAAACGAGATGAGTGCTAACGATGGCGAGTGGCGGTATCGTATGGAGGATGTTTTCTTTTGCTGGAAAAAGGAGTGTGAAACTCGCTTTTTGGATTTGAAAGCCAATGAAGAAGAACTCAACCGTATTTTTATTGATATTTATGGCTTGCAGGAAGAATTGTCACCAGAAGTAGAAGTTAAAGATGTAACAGTCCGGACAGCAGATTTAGGCAGGGATATCCGTAGTTTCATTTCGTATGCTGTTGGATGTATGTTTGGTCGATATTCCATTTATGAGGACGGTTTGATATATGCAGGAGGCGTTTGGAATTACAATCAGTATGAAAATGCTGCATGGAGGTCAGAGGGGAAACCAGAAGCTATTGAGTTTTATAAAGGAACTTATTTTCTGCCGGATAAAGATAATATTATTCCAATTACAGACGAGGAATATTTTCACGATGACATTGTAGGTAGATTTGTATACTTTGTCAAAACGGTATACGGAGCAGAAACCCTAGAGGAAAATTTACAGTTTATCGCAGATGCACTTGGAAATAAAGGCGGTTCCGCAAGAGAAGTCATACGTAATTATTTCCTGAAAGATTTTTATGCCGATCATCTGAAAGTCTATCAGAAGCGCCCGATTTACTGGATGTTTGACAGTGGAAAAGAAAATGGTTTCAAAGCGTTGATTTATATGCACCGCTATGATGCAGATACGGTTGGCAGAGTCCGGACCGATTATCTGCATAGGGCGCAGAACTATGTGGAGACAGCCATGCAGAGTGCGCAGTATACGATTGATAATTCGTCATCTGCATCGGAAAAATCCAAGGCAACGAAAGCGGTATCAAAGTACACGAAGCAGCTTGCCGAGATGCGCATATATGATGAAGCGATTGCGCATATTGCAAATAGAAGAATAGAGATTGATTTGGATGATGGCGTGAAAGTAAATTATGCGAAATTCCAAGGTATAGAAGTTGTGCAGGAAGGGAAGAAAACGTTAAAAGTGGATTTGTTGGCGAAGATATAAAGGAGGACTTTATACGATGGCAATTAAGTCAATTCATATTTTAAATGTTATGGTTTTCCAAAGACAATGGCGTAAAAACAATGGGGATTGTAAAGTTGGTGAATTAAAATCGGATGATTCGATTTCGGATGCTTTTCACTTGGATTTTTGTGATGGTATCAATGTCCTGATTGGTGAGAATGGGGTTGGCAAAACCACGATTCTCAAGATGATTTATGCTGCTACACAATGGTCTTTTGAAAAAACAACGGTAGGTAAAACTAAGAGACTGCAGGATTTCTTTTCTAATAATCTGAAGGATTCAGAGGCTCTCAAAAATGCAGACTATAAAGAAGAATATTGTTATTATAAGGTGTCTGATGGGGAACATTCCTTTGAGAACAGCCTGTCACATAACGGAATCATCGACTTTGATGACTGGATTGGACTCAATATTCCCGCCGTTTTTATACCGACAACAGAGATGCTGGCTCATTCCAAAGGATTCCTTGCCATGAACCAAAAGTATAATATGCCCTTTGATGGAACACAGGTGGATATTATTGTTAATGCATCACTGCCGGAGACAAGGGAGATATCGGAATCCTGTCAGGCGATGCTGGAAAAGATAAGCGAGGCTATTGACGGTACAGTGGTGCAGGAAGATGATGTATTTTATGTGATCAAGAATGATGGGTATAAAATTGAGTTTTCTCTTGAGGCGGAAGGACTAAGAAAACTCGGCTTGTTGTGGAAGCTGATTCGGAATGGGTTATTGGAGAAAGGCTCTGTTCTGTTATGGGATGAGCCGGAAGCAAATTTGAATCCGGAACTATACCCGCTTGTGGTAAATATATTACTTGCGTTACAAACGAACGGTGTGCAGATATTTATAGCAACGCACAGTTATAATTTTGCAAAATATCTGGAAATCAGACGTTCGGAAAGCTGCCAAGTAATGTTTCATAACTTATATAAGAAGACGTCCAAACTGACATATACACGAAAGGCAGCAAAGGAAAACAAAGACAGTAATCGTAAAAAAAATGAAGTTTACAGTGATTCGGCATATACGATGGAGGACCTAGAGCAAAACCATATTATGATGGCGGATAATAAACTATTGGATGAAGTGTATAATATGTGAGGAACAGGTATGGATAAGATTTTTATAGATGAGAATGGAGAGTATGGATTAGATTATTCCGCGGCTATTTGGGCTTCGGATCAAATGCATCAAATTTATCATGATTCAAAAGTACAATTATCCGATGTAGATTTTGTTCTGGAAAGTGCTGATGCTATTATGATTGTGGAATACAAGAATGCTGATACAAAAAAGGCAAAGACGTTCAGAGATAGGACAGCCCCTTTTAATCCAATGGATAATAAGAAATTTGCATCTGTGGTGCGTAAGTTTTATGATTCCTATCATTATCTATATTTGTTAGGGAAAGATAAACCGGTGCAGTACATTTATGTAATCGAGGCACCGAATGGGGATTCTACGATGCGTAAAAGGCTTAGGGACAGACTAAAGACACAACTGCCATTTGCACTGCAAAAAGATTTAAATACCGGAAGACAGATGATAGATAAAGTAGATGTTGTAAGTATTGCTGAATGGAACGCAAACGGTACATACGGGAAATATCCATTTGAAAAGTTGCATGGATAGACCGGAAGGCAATTCTGGGATTCGCTAGAGTGGAAGAAAGGTTTAGGCGGTTTATGGATTTACAAAACATACAGGAACAGCTGAATGCAGAATTTTCAAAATCAGATACGCGCATTGTATTCTGGTTTGACGATAAAGGGGAATACGAAGAAGAAGTCATGGAACTTCAGCTTGGGGATGTTAAGAGGCATATTTTGGATGGCGCTAATTGGCTCTATACGAAGTATCTGTTGAATGAATATGATGAGAAAAGCAAATATCTCGTTTATGCACCTTTCCCAAGACCAAGTGATGCTGAGAATCCTCTAGCGGATATGTATTACTATTCCACGCCGTATTATACAGACAGAGTATCACAGATGTCACAGGAAATCGGGATAGACAGCCGGTTTAAAGAGTATTTATCCCAGTATGGGAACTTTTGGAAAAATAAGCATCGTATTGAAAAGTTTAAAGATTTGGGTATAGACAATTTCAATACGCAGACTATTGATATTGGACTGATAGCTGTTTTGACAGATGTGAAAACACCTAGTTTTGAAGAAATTGTGAAGCAGCTTATGCTGAATGATAATGAAAAGTATTTTAAGGCATTGGCTGATAACGGACTGACGGAAAAGTTTTGGGAGTTATGTCAAAAATATTTTAGCTATCCAACTGAAAAAAACCCAGAGCCAGATATTAACGATTTATCGGTACATATGATTGCAACTTATGCAGCATCAACACTTAAGACTACGATGCCGGAATCCATAGATCCCTATCTTCTCAAGAAGAGAAATGATGTGATCGTATTCATTCGTAACATTATGGATAATGTGATGTACCAAAAGGCATATGACAAATTGGCGGATAAAGTTGATAAATCACTTCGCTTTGTGACAAAAATCCGAAACGGCTTGAAGAAAGATACTGACGGAAATAAGGATAAATCACTTCAATTGACAGATATCATTGCTTGTGATGCATTTTCGGGACTAGATGATATTCTCATCGACTGGGCGCTGGAACAGTTAAATGATGAAATACTGGATGCTCAGATAGACGGGCTTACGATAGCACAGATTGCTGACCGCAGAATGTCAAAGGCGTATCACTATTGCGATGTATATATGAATGAGTACCAGACAATCAAATATGCATACATGATGATGAAGTCGGTATCACTTATGGAATTTTCAAGCGATGTTAAGAAACTTGTACAGGATTATCAAGATGAAACATATCTGATTGATTCTTACTATAGGTGGTTTTATCATGCCTATGACCGGATTGAGGACAATAACCGTTTTTCTAATGTGAGGGAGCGGGTAGAAAATATATATTCCAATATCTATTTACAGAAGATGATACCGAAGTGGAATCTGAATTATACAGATGAGATGGCAGTGGAAATACAAATGCCTAAGCAAGAAGATTTTTACAAGCACTATCTCCGTTCCTATGATGGACAGCATAGAGTAATCGTGATTATTTCTGATGCACTCCGCTATGAATGTGCGAGAGAACTATTTAACAGGCTGGAACGGGATGAAAAGTGTACTCCGAAGATGGAGTGTATGCTTGGCTGCCTTCCGTCCATAACATCGGTAGGGATGGCAAGCCTGCTTCCGCATGATGAGATGCACGTGGATGCTTCTTTGAATGTTACGGTAGATGGGCAGGCATGTGCAAGCCTTGAACAGAGGGATAAGATTCTAAAATCCCATAATGAAAACAATATAGCGCTTTCTTTTGACGAGGTGGCAAATGCGAATCAGACAAGAATCAGGGAGCTGATTCAGGGAAGGAATATTGTTTATATTTATCATAACCAAGTGGATGCGAGGGGAGATAAACCGGCAAGTGAGAATGAGGTATTCAACGCTTGTGCAGAAGCAATAGAAGAAATCTACAGATTAATAAAAAGGTTGACTGGTTATGTATCTGCACCCAAATTTTTTATAACCGCAGATCATGGATTTTTATATAAGAGAGAGCGCTTGCAGGAGTTTGATAAGGTAACCTATCCCAAAGATAAGTGCCTATATATAAATAAGCGGTTTATGATAGCTGAGAATCCAATTAATGAGCAGGGAATTATGTCAAGAACAATGACATATTTCAGCGAATTGTATATAGGAACTCCGATCGGGGCGGATATTTTTAAAGTGGCAGGTGGGGGTCAGAACTATGTGCATGGAGGCTCGGCATTACAGGAAATGTTGATTCCGGTGATTGAGCTTACAATAAATACGAGGGGCGTAGCATTTGATTATGTAGATGTCATTCTGACTTCTGTCACAAGGAAAGTTACAAATCTCATCACCTATTTTGATTTTATTCAGACGGAAAAAGTGACAGATACAATGAAAGCAAGAAATTTCATTGCCTTTTTTACTACGGAATCCGGAGAAAAGATTTCTTATGATGTTCCCATTGTAGCAGACTGTAGGGAGGAGGAACCGGAGAAGAGAACCTTTCATGAGAAATTTACTTTAAAGTCAAGGGAATATAAGAAGCAAGATACCTATTACCTTGTATTGGCGGATGCCGGCGATGAAAAGAATATCTTGCAGAGATATGAATTTATGATTGATATTGCGTTTGTGGATGATTTTGGATTTTAGCGAGATAACATGAATGATGATCTTAAGATAGAGAAGATGCAGAAACAAAATATCATATTAAAATTGATGTGTGGAAGGAATGGGTACAATTATGGAAACAATCAATGTTTTTAGTTGTGCATCTGAAACAGATGACAGGCGGGAAATCATAAAGAAGAAACTTCGCCAATACTATGATGGACGTATTGTACGTAAAGATTTGACAAAATCAATTCGGGAAGGTGCCAATGTTCCGGTATATGTATTGGAATATCTGTTGGGGCAGTATTGTAATTCAGATGTGCCGGAAATAATTGATGAAGGGGTAGAGAATGTAAAAAGGATTCTCAGAGATAATTATGTACGGCCTGATGAAGCCCAAAAGATATTGTCGCTTCTGAGGGAAAGGGGAAGCTATACCATCATTGACAGGGTCAGTGTTGTCTTGAATACAAGGGAAGACCGATATGAAGCAACGTTTTCCAATCTTGGAATCAAGGGGATTCCAATTCAGCCAAGCTATGTGAAAGATTACGACCGTCTTCTCTGCGGCGGTATCTGGTGTATTTTGCAGTTAGAATATGAATTTATTGAAGAAGACAAGAAAAATACACAGCCCATTCGGGTTAGAAAACTAACGCCGATTCAGATGCCGCATGTGGATATGGAGGAAGTAAAGAACGGACGCAAAGCATTTACCAAAGAAGAATGGATGGATGTCATGCTCCGCTCTACCGGAATGGAACCGGACAGGCTTAGTGAAAGAGTAAAGTGGCTTTTGATAGCGCGTATGATTCCTTTGGTAGAGAATAACTTCAATATGTGTGAACTTGGTCCGCGCTCAACTGGTAAGTCTTATATATATGAGCAGATTTCGCCCAACAGTATTCTCGTTGCCGGAGGGCAGACAACAGTTGCAAACCTTTTTTATAATATGTCCAACAATACGGTAGGACTTGTAGGGATGTGGGACTGCGTAGCTTTCGATGAAGTTGCCGGCATTAAGTTTAAGGATAAAGACGGTGTGCAGATTATGAAAGGCTATATGGCGTCTGGCTCATTCTCCCGTGGGAAAGCAGAGGTGCAGGCAAAGGCATCTATGGTGTTTGTGGGAAATATCAATCAAAGCGTAGAAACTTTGCAGAAGACATCAAGTTTATTTGAACCATTTCCGCCAGAGATGGGAACAGATACGGCATTTCTCGATCGTTTTCATTGTTATATTCCCGGATGGGAGATTCCGAAGTTCAGGCCGGATTCCTTTACGGATGATTATGGATTTATCACCGATTATTTGTCTGAGTTTATGCGGGAACTTCGGAAAGACAGCTATAGTAATATTGCTGAGAAATATTATAAACTGGGCAGCAACCTGAACCAAAGGGATGCGATTGCTGTCCGCAAACTGATTTCGGGGTTGATTAAACTGGTTTATCCGGATGGGGAGGTCACTAAAGAAGAAGTAAGGGAGATAGTAGAGATATCCTTAGAACTCCGCAGACGAGTAAAAGAACAGCTTAAAAAACTTGGCGGCATGGAATTTTATGATGTGAATTTCTCTTACATAGACAACGACAGCTTTGAAGAACATTTTGTATCAGTGCCGGAGCAGGGCGGCGGCAAGCTGATTCCGGAGGGAATGGGAAAAGCAGGCTGCTTATATACGGTATCAAAGTCTAAAACGGGAATGATTGGATGCTATAGACTAGAGACACAGATGATGCCGGGGAATGGGAAACTGACCTGCACTGGTATTGGTTCAGGGAAGGAACCAAAGGAGGCCACAAATACAGCGTTTAATTATTTAAAAGCAAATGGAAATTCTATTTCGGGTTCCATCAGCACAACGACAAAAGATTACATTATAAATTATCAGGATATGCAAGGATTGGGAATGACCGGAAATTTGGCGCTTCCGACCTTGATTGCCATTTCATCAGCTGCGCTGAATAAGGCGCCTGTCAGCAGTCTTGCGGTATTGGGAGAAATCAGTATCGGAGGAACATTAATAAAAGTGGAAGAACTTGCCAGTACTTTGCAGGTATGTCTCGACAGCGGTGCTAAGAAAGTGCTATTGCCAATCACTTCAGCCTCCGATATTGGCACAGTGCCATCGGATTTGGTCGGAGCGTTCAGCCTGATATTTTATTCTACACCACAGGAAGCGGTGTTTAAGGCGCTGGGCGTGGAATAGGGAAGGAGACGGTCGATTGTTTGAAGATGCTTTTACAGAAATGCTTCTGCAGTATCCTGATGCGGTCAGAGATAAAAAAGTATTTATCGGGTTATTAAAAGATTTCTTCCCAGAACAGCAGATGCAGGTGAATTTAGTCAGCAATCTGTTTGTCATGGGAATCGCAGAGGATATTCAGAGAGCCGCTATAATAAATAACGTATTTGCATACAGATATGTGAAAGCACTGGCTGATAATTATGGCGTGAGCAGGCTTAATGCAGATTGGGCAGTATCTGTGTGGTGTGTATGCTACGGCAGGAATGCATTACATAAGGAATGTGAAATAAAGCTGGGAACAATGAAACCGGGGCAATCTCCGGTGATTCGGGATGGTGAGGTAAAAGGGCAGCAGTATAATGATCTGTTTCAATATGTGAAAAGAGATGCAGGTTATGAAGTATCCGGATTTACCGGCAATAAGAAAACGATCATTTTTCAGAATCAGTTTCAAAACCATGCAATAACTGCAATTTCAGATTTTGCTTTTAAAGAATCTGAAGTAGAAGAAGTCATAATGACAGAAGGCTACCAAAGGATAGGTAAAGCGGCTTTTCAGGGCTGCGCCAAGTTAAAACAAGTGGTTCTTTCTGAAACTTTAAAAGAGATTATGCCGTTCGCTTTTCAAGGTTGTGCAAGCCTTGGCAGTATCGTGTTTCCATCTTCATTGCAAATGATAGGCGAATATGCATTTTCAGCAACCGATTTAAGGAAAATCACAATACCAAGTACGGTTTATTGGACTGGAAAAGGGGTATTATCATATTGCGAGAAGCTGGCAACAGCAGTTTTGCCTGAAAATATGCAGGAAATACCGGATGAAATGTTCCTGGGTTGTATTGGACTAAGAAGGATTGAAATTCCTGATAGAACGGAAAAGATAGGAAAAGGCGTATTTAAAGACTGCATCAATTTAGATAGCGTTACCATTCCGGACAGCGTGGATTGGATAGGAGAAGATGCTTTTGAGAATGTGTATGATAAATTTATATTGCAGTGTTCTATGGGCTCCTATGCAGAACAATATGCAAGGAGCCGTAAGATAAAATACCAGCTGGTATAGGGGGAAATTATGGGGTTTTTGGATGCGTTCTTTGGAAAGAAAGCCTATCCATCAGTAAGTTCGATTTTACCGGATATTGCTAAGCGGGAAATAGAAAATGGAAGGCTGCCAAGACTTACAGCAGATAATCTTTTTTTGAAACAGGGTGAGTATTGCTGCTACATAGACAAGGCACTTTTACTTGTTGAAAAGACAACGAAAACATATCGACATATTGGCACAAGCGCACCGGGATTATTTAAGGGGACAAGGGTCAGCTTTGGACAAGGTGTGCCTGTGGAGCATAAAGAAACCATCGAGTATAGGGGAATCCTTTATGTTACAAATAAGCGGGTGGTTTTACAGTGTAAGGACAATGGTTTTGATAAAATGCACCGTTATCTTACTTCAGTGAAACCATATACGAATGGTGTTGAACTACAGTATGGAAATAAAACGTACAGCCTAGTTGTACCGGATGGGGCTTTGGCAACATATGCGATTAAATTGGCAAATCAGTGAGGGAGACAGTGGATTATGGATGGACAGTTAAAAGGCGGAACAATTCTCACAGCGCAAAGTGGGAATAAATATACAGTTAAGCAGTTGCTGGGCGCCGGAGGACAAGGAGAAGTATACTCCGTAGATTCTAATGATGGGAGTTATGCTTTAAAATGGTATTATAAGAATACTTCTACCAAAAATCAAAAAGAAATTCTGGACAATCTTATTCAAAACGGACCGCCGGCATCCGCTTTTCTATGGCCACAGGATATGATTTTCAAATCGTTTGGAGAATCATTTGGCTATATAATGCCATTGAGAGAGAAAAATTATAAAAGTATTGTAGATATGATGAAGCGGAAAGCGGAGCCGTCTTTTTATTGTCTATGCCGGGCAGCTTATAATCTTACGAAAGGGTATCATGCATTGCATGGAAAAGGATACAGCTATCGTGATATTTCTTTTGGAAATGTTTTCTTTGATCCGGATACGGGTGATGTATTGATATGCGATAATGATAATGTTTCGTATAATGGTGCAAAGAGCGGCGTATATGGGACACCCCGTTTTATGGCACCGGAAATCGTAATTGGAGAGGCAAAACCTTCAAGGAATACAGACTTGTTTTCTTTGGCTGTGCTGCTATTCTATATGTTTATGTTGAATCATCCATTAGAAGGTAAAAGAGAAGCACAGATTAAATGTATGGATATTCATGCCATGAACCGGTTGTATGGAACAGATCCTTTGTTTATTTTTGATCCCGATAATAAGGATAACAGACCGCTGTCAGGATATCAGGATAACGCACTTGTGTTCTGGGATTTATATCCAAAGCAGCTTAAGGATTTATTCATTACATCCTTTACAGTGGGTTTGAGACAACCGAACCGGAGAATAACAGAGGCAAAATGGCTAGAGACTTTTGCTAATCTTATGTCTGGTATAATTTTATGTCCTAATTGTGGCGCAGAAGTGTTTTATGATTCGCATAAGGAGGCAAGCAATGCTGCCCATGTATGCTGGGGATGCCAAAAGACAGTGTCTGTTCCGTCAAAAATTGTGATTGGAAGAAGCACTATACTGCTTATGTCAAATGCAAAGATTTATATGCATCATATAAAAGGTGATCATGATATGGATACAGTAGTGGGAGAAGTGGTGCAGAATCCACGTAATCCGAAGATGTGGGGAATAAAAAATCTATCAAAAGAAAACTGGACATATATAAAGGCTGATGGAACGCAGATTCCAGTAGCAGAAGGTCGATCTGCTGCTATCGCAAAGGATGCAAAGATTGATTTTGGGATAATGACCGGGGAATTCTACTAAGGAGAATGACTGTTATGATAGAAGAATTAAGGAAACTTCTTGCAGAATATCCTGATGCAATGAAAGACAAAAAGCGATTTAGGGCATTGCTATATGATTATTTTCCACTAAAGCGCAGAGAAGCAAATGCCCTATATATGGCGTATGAGATTGGTATACCTGAAAATATGCGGCAAACAGCAGTTGTCAGTTCGACTGATATAATCCGCTATGAAAGGCAGCTGGAATATAATTATGGATTGGATGAAGAGCTTATTTTACAGATCATAGAGTTGTGGGCACGGGCTTTAGAGGTTAAAGTTGATTATGAATTTTTGAGCAATAATGGAAAAACAGATGAACGCGACGAAGATATTTTCAAAAAATACCACAATACAGATAGCGTGTATGAAATGTTAACAATGGCCCTCAAAGAAAAATTTCCCGTTATAAGAGAGAATTATTCCGGGACATCAAAGTATTATGACGATATTATAATTGATTTGTTTCAATTTGACAGGGAATATGCGATGGAAGCATGGCTATGGCTGATGAATTTGTATTGGGACAGATTAGATAATGAAGAGGAACCGACGTCAACGTTATTGTATAATGTTTTAAGTAAAATTATTTTTGACAAGGACGGCAAGATTACGTCAGATTTGGAAAAATATCCATTGTTGCTAAAAATCATTTTTCGCAAGGGAAATGATATCGATTATCTGCATCAAGAGATTCTCATGGAGATACTGAGGCAGGATAAAATGGATATTTTGCAGCGTTCGATATCCTATTTATATGAAAACAGAAAAGAACATCATTTAAATATGGACGAGATAATTGAAAATATAGTAAAAAGGATTCGTCCTTCTGGCGGAATGATGTTGTCAGATGATGCCTTTTCTGTTTTAGAGACAGAAGTACATAATATGCAGTCTGCTGTTATGAAAGCCAATACACTAAAGATTCTCCAGAAAAAGAGAAATGATGCAAAATTTTTTTCGCAGGCAGTTCCGGAAAGAAATGCGGGAAACCGTAGATGGAATTTTGCAGCGCTGAAAGAGAAGGCAGTAGCTATGCGAAAAGATAATCCTATGTGGGATGGATACAAGTTTATAAATTTTACCACAGTGGTCGGATTATATTACAGGAGTGATAAGGAAGCAATTATAGCTGATTTGCATGAAGGCGATAGACTATATTTAAAGAGAGAGCCAGATAATGAGTATGACAGCATGGCAGTTGCGGTTTATGACAGTAAAAGCAGGCAGATGGGATATTTGCCAAAAGAAAGTAATACGTTTATGGCTACAATGATGGACGCCGGGCAGGAATTTATCTGTAGATTGTTTTCTTTTAGCAAGAGTCAGGGGAATGCAAACATTGCAATTGAAATATTTTTAAAACAATAGGAGGCAGTTATTATGGGCGAAAAAATGAAAAGACCGGGAGGAGAACTGGCAAGCAGACCATTACATTTCTTTTGGATTGTGGATTGTTCCGGTTCCATGTATGGAGAAAAGATTGGAACAGTAAACCATGCAATCCAGTCCACAATACCTGAGATGGTATCAGCAGCAGAGAATAATCCAAATGCACAGTTGCTGATTCGTACTTTAAAATTCTCTTCAGGCGCATCTTGGGTAACCAGCAGTCCGGTAAAAGTAGAAGATTTTGCGTGGGATGATTTGGAGGCAGGCGGAGTAACGGATTTAGGAAAAGCGTTTGAAATGTTATCGGCACAGCTTACAATCCCGCCAATGTCGGATAGGGCCTTACCGCCGGTTTTGGTTTTGCTGTCAGATGGACAGCCTACAGATGACTATAAAAAGGCATTAACAGAGCTGAAAAGGCTTCCTTGGGGCAAAAAAGCCGTAAAAATTGCTATTTCTATCGGAAAAGATGCAGATGATGATGTTTTGGAAGAGTTTACCGGTAATACGGAATTAGTTTTGCAGGCAAATAATGCGGCAGCACTTACTAAAATGATCAAATGGGCATCTACGGCGGCTTCTTTGGTTTCATCTCCTGCAAGTATCGTTAAGGATACGGATGAGGAATTTAAAACAGGGGATGCGGCACCTGTTATTGTTGATATGGGAGGCAGAATCCCCGATCTTGATGACATTCAGGATGGAGATGTCTGGTAGAAAGGATATTTCATATGATACAGAGTATATTTGGAGAATCCGTGCGAGGGGCATCTCATATCCGAAGTGGAAAAGAGTGTCAAGACAGCCTTAAGAAAATTGAAAGGGATGACAATACAGTTATACTTGCGGTTGCAGACGGTCATGGAAGTGATTCCTGCCCCTATAGTAAGACGGGGTCCTATGTGGCAGTAAATGTATTCTGCAAGATTTTAGGCAATTATTTAGATACATATGCAGAACAACCAGAGATGCTTTTGACGTTCTTAAACCGAGAAGGAGATACAAAGGTTGCGCAGGCTATTGATACAGAGTGGAAAAGGCGGATATTGAAAATCCATACAAACTACAAGAGAAATATTATTTTGGATGCAGATGGTAACAAAGATAAAGAGGCAATATATAAACTATATGGCAGTACGTTGATTGGATTGGTAATTACAAAAGACTTTCTTTTTGCGTTTCAGCTAGGAGATGGCGACATTGTTAAAGTATCGGAATGCGGTATTCAAAATATAATCGAAGCGGATAAGATACTTGGTACGGAAACCCATTCGATTAGTAAAGTGGATTCGTGGAAAAAGGCAATTACAGTTATTCAAAAACGGGATGCTATCTGTTATCTGCCTATTATGTATATGCTATCTTCAGACGGTATGGCGAATAGCTATAAGACGGAGAGCGAATTTATGAAAACATGCAGTGATTATTATCGTCTATTAAAGGAGCATGGTGTAAAGGCGGTTTCCTCCAATTTAAAGGAATGGTTAAATGAAACAAGTGAATTGGGATGCGGCGACGACATAACGGCACTGTTTGCATATTACTCAGACTGAAAATGCGCCCAATGGATAGGCGGGAATATTGTCGAGAGGTTATGATGGTTTTGGGCGGGTTCAGCGGTGACATAAGGCGACTGCGGACTATTATTAGAAACAGCATCGGAAATAGCAATCCAGATACCCTAAAGTGTGGCAGACTTTATCTTTGGCACAAAAAGTGATGACATATCCGCCTTTTCCATAGTGAGTAACTGCACTTTTTTCTCAATTCCGCCTGCATAGCCTGTCAGGCTCCCGTTTGTCCCCACAACTCTGTGGCATGGAATGATCAAAGAAATGGAATTGTGTCCCACGGCACCGCCCACTGCCTGTGCAGACATGTTTGCAAGCCCTCTTTGTTTTGCGATTTTATCTGCAATCTCGCCATATGTCATTGTCTGTCCATAGGGAATCGTAAGCAAGATTTCCCATACGGCTTTGCGGAAAGCGGTTGTGTTCATTTTGAGCGGTGGTGTGAAATCAGGGGCTTTGCCGTCAAAATAAATAGCAAGCCATCTTTTCGTTTCCTCAAAAACAGGCAGATTCTTTTCTACACAATCCTTTAGCAGTGTATCTTTAAAATATTTTTGGCCGTCAAACCATAATCCTGTAAGTTCTTTGCCGTTGCTTGAAATCGTAATGCCGCCTAAAGGCGAATGATAGTGATAAATATAGGTCATAGCATCTTACCTCATTTCTTCTATCATAATATTAGCATGATTTTTCAATAAATAACAGCGGCTTTTTGTCTAAACTATCGGCATAAGGTTTTTACATAAACATTATAGTCACTACAAATAAAGTTTAAAATATGAGCAGCTATGGCAAAAGAAGGGGCTTTTCAAAAATCTGCTCTATGATATAATATATCCAATATCACTTTAGAATGGAGAGGTAACAGATGGAAAAGACACAGATGAAAGAAAGCAGGAGAAAAATTAAGCGTATCGGGAAAAAGGTTGGTAATGTCGTAGTGATTATGCAGGCTATTTCCGTTGTTTTTGCGGTGGCAATCTGCGTCAATATGTTCGATTCTTTGGTCCGGAGTATGCAGAAAAAGATTTGTACGGATGGCACTAATATGTTGGCGTATGAGTTGAGCCGGATATCGGCGGATGATGACATTAACCAGGTTTTGGATGGATTAAAGGAGCGCATGGGCTGCGAGTTTACCATTTTTGAAGGTGACACGAGAGCGTACAGCACGGTGACTAAGAATGGAGAACGCGTGGTGGGAACCAAGCTGGCTTCTGATCTGATAGATATCGTATTAAAGCAAGGACAGGCTTATGTGGGGGAGGCAGATATTCTGGGGTCCACATACTTGTGTTCCTATGTGCCCACAAAGGGAGAAAACGGTCAGATTGACGGACTGATTTTTGCGGGAATATCCATAGCGGATGCGGAGCAGGAAACTGCCAGAATTATCAACTATACAATCGTGATCAGTATAGCGGTGATTATCGTCTGTATTATTTTCCTGAGTGTATATTTGAAAAAGAGAGTATCGGGCCCTCTGGGTAAGATTACACAGGCAGCTATGCAGTTGGAAAGAGGAGAACTTGGGCTGGCTGATGGCAGAGAAGTTGCAATTGGCGTCCGTTCCAATGATGAAATTGGTCTTTTGGGTGAGATATTTGAGAATACTGTCAGCAACCTTCGCGCTTACATAGGAGAGATATCCGCAGTTCTTGGGTCTATTGCCAAGGGAGATCTGACGCAGAGCACAAAACGGGATTACACAGGAGATTTCCAGGCAATTAAGGAATCTCTGGAGAGTATTCTCGGTGCATTGAACCAGACGATGGGGCAGATTGCGGCCAGCGCCGGGCATGTGTCAGACGGCTCGGAGCAGGTGGCGGCCAGCGCACAGACTCTGGCGCAGGGAGCCACTGAGCAGGCCAGCGCCGTCACGGAAATCTCAACAACGATTACAGATATTTCAGAAGGTGCAAAGCAGACTTCTACTGCGGCGGCAGAGGTTGGAAGGATTACCAATCAGGCTGGGGCACAGCTGAATATCAGCATGGAGAACGTGAAAGAGCTGAGTGTGTCCATGGACCGTATTTCCAGCGATTCTAAACAGATTGGCACGATTATTGCGACGATAGAAAATATTGCTTTCCAAATCAATATTCTTTCATTGAATGCGGCTGTGGAAGCAGCCAGAGCCGGTGCCGCAGGTAAAGGCTTTGCCGTGGTGGCAGAGGAAATCAGCAACCTTGCGTCAAAATCCGATGAGGCCGCGAAAGCGACAAAAGAGTTGATTGAGAGTTCTGCCGCCACAATTAAGGAAGGCGGCAAAGTGATGAACAGAGTATCAGAGGCGTTGGAGCGGACGGGAGAGCTTGCCAGCAATGTGACGGCCAAGATGGATCAGGTGGTAGATGCAGTCGAGAAGCAGACATTGGCGATGGACCAGGTGGCTACCGGCGTGGAACAGATTTCAGCGGTGGTGGAGAACAATTCGGCGACCAGTCAGGAGTGCGCGGCGGCCAGCGAAGAATTATCGTCTCAGTCCAATATGTTGAAAGAATTGATAAGTTCTTTCAGGTTGAAAAATACCCGCAGGTAAGCTTAAGAAGCAGGAGAATAATCAGCCGATAGATGAAAGCAGGTAAGGCCTTGTCCGAAAGGATAAGGCCTATTTTAAACCCATAAAATAATATGTTAAAGCCATTTCAAGATTTCTCCTATGTCCCCGTCTATACAGACAGCCTGTTCTGCAATCTCCTTCGGGCAGACCGCCTCCCCGTAATTCATACAGACATACACAGCCTCCGGGTTTGCTAGCGTCATCTGCCAGAAGGGATACTTGATGATTCCGGGGGTATTGCCGCCGACCCCTAGTTCCAGATATAGAATCTTCAATCCTTCATGACAGCGTATAAAATCCCGATATCTTTTGGCTGCGTCATGCCAGCCGCTGTCCTCTACAAAGGTATTGTCTGCCCGTAGATTCATGGACATAGGCGCGCCGCAAACAGGGCAGTGTGGAACTAAATCCGAGGGAACAAGCATATTTTCCTGTAAGGCAACCATTTGTTGAACAACGGTTTCGTTATCATAAGTCTTATTGTGACAGGGCTTTGAACATTGCCACAATCCATAGTCTCCCTGCGTATAAAAAAGTCTGTTTTTATCAAAACCTGCTTTTTGAAAGCAATGATCTACATTGGTTGTCAAAACAAAATAGTCCTTCTCCCGTACTAAATTGTATAGATCATCGTAAACGGGTTTCGGCGCATTTTGATAGCGGTTTATAAAAATGTAGCGGCTCCAATATGCCCAGTGTTCCTCTAAAGTTGGATAGGGGTAGAAGCCTGCTGAATACATATCCTGAAAACCATATTTTTCGATGAAGTCCGGGAAGTTATCTTCAAAGCGTTTCCCGGAATAAGTAAATCCGGCAGAGGTAGACAGACCTGCTCCTGCGCCGATCACAACAGCGTCGGCATTTTCGATTTTCCTTTTTACTTTTTCTATGGAATGCTTCAGTTCTACGTTATGCCAATAAGTGTTTGTATATTTTATAGTCGCTGTCTTTGAATACATTAAAAACAACCTCCAAATCATTTTGAGTTTTCTGCTGATTGTCCAGCACCGTCTGTATTGCTGTCTCGGCGGCTTTTTCATTGGGAAAATGGAATTCACCCGTAGAAATACAGCAGAAGGCAATACTTTTTAACCGGTATGCTGCAGCCAGCTCCAAGCAGGAACGGTAGCAGTCTGATAACAAGTTTATATCCTGGCTGGTAACTGCACCATGGATGATCGGACCGACGGTATGAATCACATACTGGCAGGGTAGATTGTAGGCTTTCGTGATTTTGGCTCTTCCTGCAGGCTCTTCCATTTTCTGCTTCTTCATGATACGGTAACATTCTCGGCGAAGTTCTACGCCGGCAGCAGAGTGAATCGCATTGTCAATACAACCGTGACAGGGAACGAAACAGCCTAACAGGGCACTGTTGGCAGCATTTACGATAGCGTCTACGGCTAAACGGGTAATATTTCCCTGCCATAAGTAAATTCCCGGCTGTACCGGTGAAATGTCTGATAAGGAAATAATGCCTTTGCTGCGGCATTCCTCTTGCAAGTATGCGTCCTGCACTCTTAAAAATTCCTTTGATACTGCCTTTGGCGGACGGATGTTCATAAGGGAACGAAGCAGATGTTTTCGTTTGGCATCCTCCGTTGGCATCTCTATTGCGCTTAGATCTTCCTTTTCATCGATGAAATATTTGATCAGAAAATCAAGTCTTTCTGACTGTGTCATAATGGCTTCCCTTTCTATGGTCTGTAAGAACTTCCCTCTGCCTTTGCGGGGCAGAGGGAGAGGATATTTGATGAAATGACAGCCGGCCTGTTTATTCTGCAACAACGGAAATTCTCTGCCGGATGTGGTTTCCGCTTAAGGCCTCGTCTACCATGGCAATTGCATAGTCGGCATAACTGATCACGCTTTCTCCTCTGGAATTCAGTGTCAGTTCCTAGCCGCCTAAAATATATTTTCCGGTTCTCTTTCCCTCGGCCTGAAAATCACCGGCGGGACTGATTGATCGGATGCGGTCAAATCAAACAAATCTTTCTGAATTACCTTTGATGCTGCCGACTGGTTTTGACCACGTACAACGGCGGTAACCTTCGCGCCTCTTGTAACTGCCTCTTCCACAATGCGTTTTCCTTCTTTGCCATTTGCACAAATAACTGCGATTTTCATAGTGTTGTCCTCCTAAATTTTATTTGTCTGCTCAGCTTGTTTTTTCCTGCCTGCAAGTTTATAATATGATAGTAGGGAGAGAACGTAAAGTAAGCACTTTATTGTGCTATAGTTACCAAAAGGAAACTATTGTGAAGAAATGGGGGTTTTTTAATGGAAAAAAATTTGCCTGCCTGTCCGGTGGAGACAACTTTAATGCTTATCAGCGATCGTTGGAAAGTGTTGATCATCCGTGATTTATTAGAGGGGACAAAACGATTTGGAGAGATCAAAAAATCTGTTGGGAAGGTATCTCAAAAAGTTTTGACAGCGAATTTACGTTCCATGGAAGATAGTGGTCTGCTTACCCGAAAAGTATATGCGGAAGTGCCGCCGCGGGTAGAATATACTTTAACAGAAACCGGATACAGTTTGAAACCTATTTTAGACGCTATGGTAGCATGGGGGACAGAGTATAAACAAAAAAACGGTTCATAGAAATAAGATGGAGCCGGGCTGCGGTGTTGTTTCCGGAGGCGGTCAAACATCGCTCTGCCATATCCAGAATTTGATCATTGGATGGCGTTATCCCAAGTTCGCGCATATTTATAGGCATACCAATACGATGATAAAATTCTTCCATAGCATGAATCCCAGCTTCGGCAGTCTCTTTGTCCGTTCCTTCTAAATCTATACCCATGACGTTTTTGGCAAAGCGGACAAAGCGCGGGAGACAGTCTCTGTAAACATATCTAGCCCAACTTGGCCAGATGGCAGCAAGACCAGCCCCATGTGTCACATCAAACATGCCGCCCAGCTCATGTTCAAGCTTGTGTGTCATAAAATCGCCGCCGTCATTTCCACATCCTGTCAAATCATTGTGCGCCAGGCTTCCGGCCCACATAATTTCACAACGGGCTTCAAAATTATCGGGTTCGTCATGCAAAATGACGGCGTTTGCCATGACAGTGCGTAACAGTGCTTCAGAAATCGCATCTGTAATTTCTAAATTTCCGCCATTGGTAAAGTAACGCTCCATCGTGTGCATCATAATATCAACGCAGCCGGATTCGGTCTGATAGTCGGGGAGTGATTTGGTGTATTCGGGGTTCATAATAGCAAATTTAGGCCGCGCGAGATTATCGTCATAAGCACGTTTTTTGCCTGTTATTTCGTTTGTGATGACACAGCCTTTGGATGTCTCACTGCCAGCGGCAGCAATGGTTAGTATGCTTCCTACAGGCAGACATTTTTTGGCGGTTCTTACGTGTTCAAAAAGTTCCCATACATCGTACTCTGGTTCTGCCAATCCATAGGCAATGGCTTTTGCCGTATCGATAACGCTGCCGCCGCCGACGGCCAACAAAAAATCAATTCCGTCTGTTTTCCCGTTTCCTGCTGACATCCTTTCCAAAGATGACTTCTGTTGGAGAATAATACTTAAAATTGTTTGCCATAATGACCTTCCTTTCTGTTCCTGCAGCACTCATTGGTTGTAATAAAATTATAATTTGTTATTGTGTATAAAAATATTATTTTCGAGACTATATATAGAATTATACCGCCAGATATATTATAATAATTCTAATTATTTGTATAAGAAAGATAGTGGGAAGATGGATATGGAATCGTTTTTGATGGATGAAAACCAAGTGGAGCAGATTGAAGGGATGACCACAGAATACCCTTATTGTCTGCATCAGCGGGATTTGACAGACTTTATCATTCCGTGGCACTGGCATGAAGAATTGGAATTGGGGTATATACAAGAGGGTGCCAGCAAGATCATCACAGTCGGTGAAGAATATATCGTTCATCAGGGAGACGGCTTTTTTATCAACAGTAATGTGATGGATATGAAAAAGAGCGCAGTGCCGGGCGAACGGGTGCTGGAGGTCAATCATATATTTCATCCTGTTTTTTTGAGCGGACATTTCAAAAGCCGTTTTGAGAAAAAGTATCTGACGCCTGTCATAAATAATCAGCAGATAGAAGTTTATATCATACGAAAAGGGCATATGACAGCAGATAAGATTCTTACAAACCTTTATCGGTTAAAGGAATTACAGTCCCATGAGAATATGGAATTTCAAACCAGAAATATTTTATCTGAAACCTGGCTTCTGCTTTTGGAAGATATTCGGTTAAATTATAAAGAGAATAAAACCATAAAGGATAGACAGCCGGATAGAATCAGGAATATGCTGGCCTTTATCCATAACCATTATAAAGATAAAATTACCGTAGCGCAGATTGCAGATGCCATAGGGGTGAGCGAGCGGGAAGCTATGCGCAGTTTTCGCAAAAGCCTTCATCAAAGTCCCATAGAGTACTTAATTTCTTACAGATTGAATGAAGCGAAAAAGATGCTGCGGGACAGTGAGCTGTCTATAACGGAAATCTGTTATCAATGCGGATTCTCTGACAGTTCCTATTTTGGTAAAGTATTTCGTAAAGCATATGGCGTCACGCCAAGAGAATACAGAAAATAATTTCATTGCTTTTCCTGAGAAGATTACTATATAATGAAGGAGCGGCAGCATGTCGCATAGGTACAGGCAGTGGTGAGAAAATTAGCGAAACGGCAAAACGCAGAAGAAGGAGGCTTTAACCTATGAAGCAGGATTTGATTGTCATTTTGGATATGGGCAGCACAAATAATACAGTACTGGCCCGCCAGGTTCGTGATCTTGGTGTGTACAGTGAAATACATCCCCATGACATTACCGTGGAAGAATTGCAGGCTTTGAAGAATGTAAAGGGAATCATTTTAAATGGCGGAGAAAACCGCGTAGTTGATGGAAAAGAAGTAGAAGTCAGACCAGAGATTTATGATATGGGCATTCCCATGGTTTCCATAGATTATCCGCAGTCGAAATGTGAGACGCAGCTTGCTGTTCTTCACGACCAGGAGACACTGAGAAAGTTTGTTTTTGAGGAGTGCGGGGCCGAGGCAAACTGGAATATGAAGAACTTTATTGAAGATCAGGTTGAGATGATCAGACAGCAGGTGGGGGAGCGGAAAGTGCTTTTGGCGTTGTCAGGCGGCGTGGATTCCTCTGTGGTAGCCGCTATGCTGATCAAAGCCATCGGACAGCAGCTCGTCTGCGTTCATGTGAATCATGGCCTGATGCGTAAGAACGAATCGGAAAGCGTGGTAAAAGTATTCCGCGATGAGCTTCATGCCAATCTGATCTATGTGGATGCCTCAGAACGTTTCTTAGGCAAGCTGGAAAATGTGGCAGACCCGGAACAGAAGCGCAAGATTATCGGCGGGGAATTTATTCGTGTGTTTGAGGAAGAGGCCCGGAAACTGGAAGGCATCGACTTCTTAGGACAGGGGACCATTTATCCGGATATCATTGAGAGCGGAACAAAGACGGCAAAGATGGTAAAATCCCATCACAATGTGGGCGGTCTGCCGGAAGATTTGAAATTCGGGCTGGTGGAACCGTTAAAGCAGCTTTTTAAGGATGAGGTGCGTGCTTGCGGCGTGGAGCTGGGACTGCCCCATGACATGGTATACAGACAGCCGTTTCCGGGGCCAGGGCTCGGCGTGAGATGTCTGGGGGCAATCACCAAGGACAGACTGGAGGCAGTCCGTGAATCGGATGCGATTTTGCGGGAGGAGTTTGCCGCAGCCGGATTGGATAAGAAGGTTTGGCAGTACTTTACGGTTGTTCCGGATTTTAAGTCTGTGGGGATGAAGAATAATGCCAGGGTGTTTGAATATATGGTGATTATTCGCGCCATCAATACAGTCGATGCGATGACTGCGTCAGTTGAGAAGGTTGACTGGGATGTGCTGGAGAGAATTACGGAAAGGATTTTGGCGGAGGTTTCGCATGTGAATCGGGTTTGTTTTGATATGAGCCCTAAGCCGCCGGCTACGATTGAATTTGAGTGAGAAGTAGAAACCTTGTAAGACTTGAAAAAGCAAGGATTTCCAGTTACAAGGAAGTAATTTTAGATGAGGCGGTATAGCCCCGATTACAAGGGCTGCACCGTCTTTTTTTGCGCGCAACAAGCGCATTTTCCTTGTAAACCCAAGCCAATCGCCGTATAATATTTCAGTCTGATATATTTTAGCCGGAGGACAATAATATGTTTGGAAATTGGGGATTTTCTTATATAGGATTACTTTTCTTATGGATGTTATTTATACCCAATATAATATGGTCAAAAAGAAAGCCGCAAGGGTATACATCTGATAAAGAAAACAAAGTCTTGTTGTTCTTTGAAAGATTAGGGGAAGTCTTGACTTGTTGCTGTTCGTTGATATTTTCCGATTTTAATATACATAAATGGACGCCTTGGTCTTTATGGTTGGTTGCAGCTTTCATTTTATTGATAATGTATGAAGCATGGTGGATGCGTTATTTTCGCAGTGAGCGTAAATTATCAGACTTTTACAGCAGCTTCTTAGGTATACCACTTGCCGGGGCAACTCTGCCGGTTATTGCATTTTTTATGTTGGGAATGTATGGAAAGGTTGTATGTATGTTAATAGCAACGCTTATTTTGGGTATTGGTCATATAGGCATACATATTCAACACAAGAAAAGTCTTGCTCTTGAGAGTCTTCAGTAAATTTTGATTTCGCCCTCATAACTGCCGGCTCTTTCCAATCTGACCGTGGAATATAAGAAAATAGAGAAACTGTTAGAACGATAAGAAATATGCGGCGCGACGTTTGTTATGAGTCATGTTTTATAGTAGCGGATAGAGAGAGAACGTGCTATAATCGAAAGCATGATTTAAGATAAGACAGTCGGAAGGGTTTTAGGAATGATACAGATTGCGGTTTGTGACGATGAAAATACGGTTATCAATCAAATAGAATCCCTGCTGGTATCAATCTGTGATAAGGAAGGGATGCGGGCAGATATAGATGTGTTTTATAGTGGCAGCACACTGGAAAAAGAAGTCCTTTCGGGAACGCGATATGATCTGATATTTTTGGATATTCAGATGGAAAGCGGAGATGGCATTACAGCGGCTAAGAATATTCGAAAAACAGATGAAAATACATTGTTGATTTATGTGTCAGGATATGACCAATATCTGATGGAACTGTTTAGGCTGGATGTGTTTGCTTTTGTTAAGAAACCCATAGAAGCGGCGGCATTTCAAAATCTATTTTTAGAGGCATATCAGAAAATTTGCAGTAAGAATTTCTATTATTCTTTTCGCTATAAAAGTGAAGAGCACAAAATACTTTGCAGGGATATCCTGTATTTTGAGAGTTCGGGAAGGCAAGTCAGAATCCATTGCCATGATGGGAGCGTCAGAGTATTTAACGGAAAATTGTCAGAGGTGGAGGAGGAGGTACGAAGAGGAAAGAATCCTTTCTTGAGAATCCATCAATCCTATCTGGTCAATTATTTCTTAATACGGTCAAGGACGAAAAAGGAAGTTGTCTTAGTAAATGGGGAGAGGCTTTCTATCAGTGAAGACAGACAGAAGAATTTTGGCCTGGAATATGGAAAGCTCTTAAGGGGTGAGATTGATGTATAGCATACAGAGGGGCATTTTTTGCGTTTCGATGGTAATAGTGGCCGTTTGGATTATAGATAGGTTTTTAGGGATATTTTTACAGAAGAAAAAGCAAACGGTTTTGTCAGTCACCTTATGGGCAGTCTTTATGATATTTCAGTTTTTTCTGGAATTGCATGTGGGAACAGCATCTGTCTGGAATACCCTGATTAACATATCAATGATTTTTTTGATTTCCATCACCAGTTATCATCAGGATAAAAAATTCAATTTATATATCGTAATGTTGCTGTGGGTGGTCTGGGCGTTGCTTGAAATGCTGGTATTTTATTGTATGGGAATGCTGCCAATGGAAAGACAGGATACACATATGGCAGGTGCTGCGATAAGTAAAATTTTGATGATCATTACGGTGTATTTGCTGTCTGTGTACTGGAAAAAGAAAAATAATAAATTTATTCCCGTATCATACGACATGGTATTGCTGCTGATTCCGGCAGGCAGTATGTATATCGCGGTGAATGAATTTACTGCGTCTCAACATGGGAACAGCATCATTGCGCCCCTGGTTACCTTCAGTATTTTATTATGCATTAATGTCATAGTTTTTGAGATATATGCAAAACTAGCAGAGAATTTTATGTTGGAAAATGAGAAAACTGTATATGAACAACAGCTTTATATGATCAGCAGAAATACAGAAGAACAGAAAAAATGATGGAAGGATTTCGGGAGGAGAGACATAATTTTATTAATAAACTTATCGTTTTAAAAGACGACATGGAACATAGTGAGAAAGAGAGGGCGCTTGAAGAATTAAACTGGCTGATGCAAGAATTACCCGGAAAGAGTATAATATCCAATTGCGGCAACAGCACAGTGGATGCGCTGATTAATTTTAAAAATATAACAGCAGAGAAAGCCGGCGTGGCGTTTAGGTTAAAAATTTTTATCCCGGCCAATTTGCCGATCAATCAATGTGATTTGGGCGTTGTAATGGGAAATGCTGACGGAAGTATATGATATTCAGTATGGAGAAAATTATGAGAACCTGATGGAATTTACGGATATACTTGAAAGGTACAGACAATATGTGCGTACTGCGGACAAAAACTTCGAAACGGTGGTCACAGATATTACGATGCGTGTAATGGTTTTGCAGCAGGAAGATGGAAGTGAGCAGGTAACGCCTATATGGATTTTTTACGGATATTGGAAAAACAGTACAGATGATGTTACGGGCAGTCATGCGGTATTTATCAATGCTGTTACAGGAGAACAGTTGTGAACGGCTGATATCATCAGGTCGTGTCCAAACGCAGATATACAGGAAATTTTCGGGGGATAAGCCATGCATTTAATATATAAAAGAGCAACCATCGAGGATATAGACATTTTAACGGAAACGAGAATAGAAGTACTGAGGGCGGCCAATCAACTGTCTCATGACATCGATCTGCGCGAAGTGGAAAGGCAGTCTTATGCATATTATAAAAAGGCGCTCTGTGACGATACGCATATTGCATATTTGATCTTTGATGAAGACCGCTTTGTGGGTGCCGGTGGTGTTAGTTTTTTTCAGGTAATGCCCACATATCATAATCCCAGCGGAAAGAAAGCATATATCATGAATATGTATACAAATCCTGAATATAGAAGAAGGGGAATTGCGTATAAAACCCTGGATATGTTAATCGGGGATGCGAAAAGGAAGGGGATTACCTCTATTTCTTTGGAAGCGACTGTTATGGGGCGTCCGCTTTATGAAAAATATGGTTTTGTATCAATGGATGATGAAATGGAATTGCCATAAATGGCTGTAGTGGAAAGGGAAGTCCTCAGACTTCCCCTAACATCGTTTCAGAGTCGCTCTCTGCTTTCACTTTATCATTTGCTTTGATGATGATTCCCTCCTCATCGATTAGATAAGTGGTGCGCACCACGCCCATGGACACTTTGCCGTAGTTTTTCTTCTCCTGCCACACATCGTAGGCCTTGATTGCGGTTAGTTCTGTGTCAGACAGGATTGTGAAGGGCAGGGAATGGTTCTGCTCAAATTTCTTGTGAGACGCCACACTGTCCTTACTGATACCGATTACCACAGCGCCCTTTTCCGTAAACTGGGGGTAAAGCTGGGCGAAGCCGCAGGCTTGTTTCGTACATCCGGGCGTGTTGTCTTTCGGATAAAAATACAGAATGACCTTCTTTCCACGGTATTCCTCTAATGTGTGTATGTTTCCGTTTTGGTCCGGCAGTGAAAATGCCGGCGCTTGTGTTCCCACTGTTAACATGATTGTTCCTCCGTTCTTATATCTATTTCATTGTGCCACAAGTTGTGTGATTCAAAAGTAACCTATGAACAGCGCTTACTCTTACTATACCCCAAATTACACTTCTTATCAAATATTTCAATGTGGCGTCTCATACCAGTGATTGCTTCTTAGTATTAAAAGATATTTTAGCCGGGCTTTGGCAGCAGGAATAGATTTTATATGCTTGACATTGGGGGTATAATGGAACTATAAACGGGAAGTTTATAACGATGTCATTATTAAGCGAGGAGGTATCATGATGTTATTACAAGGAAAAGTGGCGGTGGTTACAGGCGGCACCAGAGGAATCGGATTTTCCATTGTGAAGAAATTTCTGGAAAATGGGGCGAAGGTAGCTCTGCTGGGGTCCCGTCAGGAGACGGTTGATAAAGCGCTTCAGAAGATCAAAGAAGAAGACGCGGATGCAGAAGTGATGGGTTATTGGCCGAATCTGATGAACGCAAAAGAGGTGGAAGAAGTATTCGTAAAAGTAAAGGAGCTGTACGGGAGCATTGATATTTTGGTAAACAATGCGGGCGTATCTGCACGGGACAGCTTTTATGATTACAAGCCGGAAGACTTCATGAAAGTGATTGATTTAAATCTGAATTCCGTATTCCTTTGCGCCCAGGCGGCGGCTAAGATTATGAAAGAGCAGGGAGGCGGTGTTATTTTAAATACCAGTTCCATGGTCAGCCTTTATGGACAGCCTGCAGGGGTCAGCTATCCTGCGTCGAAGTCAGCCGTGAACGGTCTGACCAAATCTTTGGCAAGGGAGCTTGGTAAGGATAAGATTCGTGTCAATGCGGTGGCGCCTGGTGTAACAAGAACGGATATGGTTGCGGCTCTGCCAGAGGAAATGGTGAAACGTTTGACGGCTTCGATTCCGCTTGGTCGTGTGGGTGAGCCGGAGGATGTGGCCAATGCCTTTGTATTTCTTGCCAGTGATATGGCATCCTACGTTACGGGAGAGATTCTTTCCGTTGACGGCGCGGCGATGACGTAAGAAGTAAGAAACAGTGAATGGGCTTTGTCCTGAGAAGGAAAGCCCCTGCGGATTGGAGAATAGGATGAGAATAGATCGTTATGCAGAAAAGGTTTATGCGGGAGTGTTGGGCAAGATGATTGGCGTTTTTTACGGAAGGCCCATAGAGGGATGGCCCTATGAGAAGATCAGGGAACGGTTTGGAATGGTAGATCATTTTGTGGCTGAGGATTTAGGGATGCCGCTCCATGTGGCGGATGACGACCTATCGGGAACCTTCACCTTTTATAACGCTTTCGAAGACTATTCTCTTTCTGCGCTGGGGTGTAAGGCGTTTGGTAAGACCTGGCTGAATTATCTGATTGAAGATAAGACGGTTTTTTGGTGGGGCGGTCTTGGCCGGTCTACGGAACATACGGCATATCTTCGCCTAAAGAGCGGGATCAAAGCGCCTAAGAGCGGCAGTATGGAATTAAATGGGAGAGCGGCCGCAGAACAGATAGGTGCCCAGATTTTTATAGATGCGATTCCGCTTACCTTTGCCGGTGATATTGAAAAGGCAAGGAAGTACACCGAGATGCAGGCCAGGGTCAGTCATGACGGTGTGGCGGTAGAGTCGGCGTGTTTTTGGGCCGGTATGGAAGCAGCGGCTTTTCGGGAAAGAAATCTGGACGCTTTGTTGGAAGAAAATCTGTCCTATGTGGAGTCCCCACAGCTTTTGGAAATTTTGCGGGAGATTATCGGTTTTTGTAAAGACGAACCGGATTTTAGAACTGCCAGGGCATATTTGGAAAAAAGGTGGGGATATGATAAATTCCCAGGGAACTGTCATGTGATTCCCAATACGGCGCTGATGCTGACGACGCTTCTGCTTTCGAAAGACAGTTTTCGTGACAACATGAAAATGTGCGTGTCCGGCGGATGGGATACGGACTGTAATGGTGCAAACCTGGGGTGTCTCAACGGCATCCGTCTGGGGTTGGATGCATTGACAGAGGAATTTGATTTCCGGGCGCCGATCGCAGACCGGTTCTATAATATCTCCTCCCGTGGAGAAGCCTGTGTGACGGATGCAGTTCAGCAGACCAAGAGAATTGTGTCTGTGCACAATCAGATTTTTCAGACGGAATATCCGGTGGACGAGCATAGGTATTCTTTTGCTTACAGGGGAGCAGTGCAGGGATTTATTCCCTGTCCTGTGAGAGGGGGCAAAACGCTCCTGAACAATCCTGAGGGCCGTGGACTTGCCATTACATTACAGGAAGGGAAAGAAGGATTTGCATCCCTTCCGGTTATGTGGCAGAGGGAAGATGTATACGGCGGATACTGTATGCTGGGCAGTCCGGTTTTGTATGAGACCCAGAAAGTGTGTGTTCATCTTAAGGCGATCGGTGAGCGTATCAGATTCCGTTTCTATGTGGTCTATTATGATTTTGATGATCTCAGACAGGTGGCGGAAAGTGAGGAATACGAGGCGGATTTGGCAGGGGATACTTATGTATGGCGTGTGCCGGCATTAGGCGGGAAATGCCTGGACCGATTCGGGATTGCACTGACCGGAAAGGTCAATAACGGGGTGCAGATAGCATCTATCGATTTTATAGGGGCGCCCGATTATTTTTGCATAAATGGGTCTTTGCGTAATTGTGACTTGGGACATGCAAATATGCAGCTGCAGGCATTCACCTCATCGGCCAGGGAGTTTAATCTGGATGACAGACATACCTTTACGATTTCGAACCATGAAGACACCGGTCTTGTGACTATAGGAACGGAGGATTTCCGGGATTATCAGGTGAGCTGTCAGGCCGTGCCGTATCTGCATCAGGCGTTTGGACTGGTGATACGCAGCAGAGGGCATAGAAAGTATTATGCACTTTTGTTGAAAGAGCATGATAAGGCGCAGCTGATCAGACAGGATGGAGATGAGCGGTTGGTTCTGGCGGAGTGTTCTTGTCCCTATAAGGAACTCATAAGTTATACATTGACTTTGAAAGCGCAAGGCAGTCATATTAGTGCATCCGTTGGTCAGAAGGTGCTGCTGACGGCGCAGGATACACGATATGACAGGGGCGGCTGTGGTTTTTTGATCTGTGAGGGCACTTTTATGGCAGATGATTTCCAGATTGCGGCCCAGGAGCCTTATTCCAGCCACATGGAATCAAATACCACAGACAATACACGCATATCCTGATTGGCTCTGTCTAACTGATTCGGCGTTACCGCGTTTGGAAAGACCATGCGTATGGAAAGAAGATCGTCTTGGATACTCTCTTTTGGTATGGAGACAATCACTTCTTTCGGGCTGTCATTTTTGGTACAGATTATCGTTTCGATTCTATTTCCGCCAGCGTAAAAACGTATTTTTTGGGATGCATTATAAATAGAAGAGTACACAAAATGAAATGTGAGATCTTCATTTTCATAATCTTGTAAATCAAAACACAGGGTCAATTCGTTGCTGGCGGTTGCCGTACCATTTTCTTGGTAGAGGCGGTAATGGAGCTGACTTGCGTATTCATTAGGGGAGGAAAAATCAATCCTCCCTCCAAGCGGATAGTCAATGCGGTTGATCTCATAGGGATTCCAGAGCTGATATTGAAAATCAGCAGCGTTTCCTGAAATAATGAGTCTGCCGCATTTTAATGATGTATCGTAATACTGCAGGTCGTTGCGTTTCATAATGGAATCGTCCACAGTATGGAGTCTTTCCACATCACTTTCCTGCGTGATATCGTAGATGGAAGGTCCATAAGCTGAATAGTCATCCAAAATGGTACTGGCCAGCGTAGGCGCAATATTTCTAAAATGTATGGGAGCAGAGTTCAGTGTAAGCGCATGTGTCTCTGAGGGCATTTTAATCAGGAATGCAGGATTGCTTTCGGGATTATCATACGTATGACGTCCATGGTCTCCTGTGATGATAATCGTGCTGTTATCGTATACGCCGGCTCTTTTCAGCTCATTCAGATAGGTATATATGATTTTCATATCACCCTGCAGGACGGACTGTTCGGAGACACCAAAAGACCATACCCTGTCAAAATATGGCGTCATGCTGTAAGGGGGATGAAGTCCGTTAAAATGATAAAGACGAAATGCTTTATCATATGTTGACTGCAAAGTGTCATTTGCGGCAGCAAAGTCATTATAAAAATAAATATCATTTAATTGATAGGCATCATTTTTGACATGATACAGGAGGGTATCCGTAGAAGTCCAGAAGGATTCTTTTAAACATTGCGGCATCAGCAGATAATTGACCACTTGATACATGGATTTGCCAAATCCAAGGTAGTCATCAATCCAGCTGCTGCCAATGAGGTTATAATTGTCAAAAGTTCCTTCCGGGAACTCAGCAAGGTCATGCGGGGTGGAAAAGACACGGATGTCATATCCCTCTTGATGCAGATCGTTGTATAGTGATGTTTCCGCCCATGCTTCTTTTAAATAGTCCTCCATGGGCTGTGCAGGGTCATATTCGCTTCCCGTCATTAGAAGCGGCATGGCGATAGACGTGGGTGCCCCGCCGGATACGGCATTGTCAAAGAAGGTAAAGTCGTCAAGGCTTCCGTCTGTTCCATAGGCATCTGACAGGAGATATTCTTTCATCACATCGGCCTGTAACGTATCTATAATAAATATGATAATATTTTCTTTCGAGCCAACGGTAAATTCTCCCTCTTTGGAGAACCCATAAGCAGCATCATCGTCTAGCGGATTCATAACAATCAACATCGCCAGGGATAGCAACTGTACTGCACTTAAGAAATAGGAGATATATTTTATGACTTTTTCGCATTTTTCTCTTTTCAAATAGGCGGCAATCAGAATGGACGCTATACAAAGAATCCAAAAGAGGGTGCTTATTATGGTTTCTATGCCAAAGGTCTTCCAGTCAAGTAATGTACCGTCAAGGATAGGCAGACTGGCATTTAGAAAATTTCCTTGTACATAGGCGGCTATGGTGATACTAAAGATGAGCGCAATAAAAAAAGGTGCGCTTTTTTCGCGTATCAACCAGAGCGCAAAGGAATAGATGCCGATAAAAAGAAGCAGTGTGGTGCAAAATATGGCGGGTATGATATTGGTATAGTGGAGTGAAAATTCATCTATATTCCCAAGGAACAAGGAACTGGGGGTGAAAACAGCGTATGTTACAAGGAAAAACAAAGTAACAGGAAAAAGCCTCTGCAGTATTTGCTTTAGGAGGACAGGATTTGTTTTGCGGATATTTCTGATGACCCAGGTGAGCCATGCGGATAATAGGACTTCTAAAAGAATCCACTTTACTTTAAAGCCAGTGCTCATTGCAGACAAATTGAAAGACTGCATACCGATCAGCTTTAGACCGATCAGTATGCTAAGATTAGCGAATATAGTATAAAATAAAATGTAAGAAAGGAGTTTCTTGCAATGAAATTCCTGATGGGTGTATCGATAGATTAAAAAGGCCAGTATTCCCGGTAAAACAGTAATGATTAGCTCCAACATATCGGCTACTTTCTCCTTAGTATTTAAAAACTTCGCACATTAGTATATATTCTAAGATGATTTTATGTTATCCCTTTCTCAATGATTCCAAAACCCAACGGGTAAGGACCGGTGTGTACGCCTATGGTGGCGCCAATCTGATATACTGGTATCTGCTCTATGGCATATCCTTTGGACTGTAGAGCGGCAAGGGCCTGGTCCCGGAAAACAGCGCCCTCCTCTATGTCATAGCCGTATCCCACCGCAATACTGTAGCTTTCAATTCCAAGGCTGCTGTCTCTAAGATAGTCGAAAAGAAGATTCATCACCTTTTTTAAGGTGCGTTTCCGGCCCCGGTCGATACCGGAAGGAAAGATTTCGCCCTGTTTTAAAGTGATAATGGGACGGATATCTAAGGCGCCGCCCGCTAAGGCCGCCACTTTTCCAATGCGTCCGCCGTGTTTTAAGTATTCCATGTTGCCCACCGTGAAGAAAATCCTGCCGGTACTCTTGATCTCTTCTAAACGCGCTATGGTATCCTGATAACTGACACCATGGTCACGCAGGCTGGCAGCCTCCAACACATACTGTCCTTGTAAGACGGTGTTGATGGTGGCGTCAATGACAGTAATCTGCGCCTGGGGATATTTTTCCAGGATTAAATTCTTGGCATTGAGCGCAGACTGCATAGAACCGCTGAATTTGGTGGTGATGCAGATACAGATGACAGGAATTTGGGCTTTGGCAAAAGGAAGGAAAGCATCTTCATAATCCTGAATAGAAGGCATGGAGGATTTGGGGTATACCCCCTTTTTTTCTACCATCATCCGATAAAAATCACGGATGCCGATTTCCACATTTTCCTTAAAATAGTGTTCCTCATCGAAAGAGACATAAAAGGGAACTACCGTGATATTTCTTTCTTTTACAAGTTCTGCCGGCAGATCGCAGGAACCGTCGCTGATAATATGAAAGGTTTCGCTCATATTGTAAATCTTCCTTGTATAAAGTATTTTCACAGACAGACTGCGTCGAAAAGCTGTCCAATTACCATAATATAGGATACTACGTTTATACGGCAAATGCAACGAAAAGAGGGAGCGGCACTCCCTCTTTTCCTTACTTGTATATGAAATTATTCTGCCAGATAAATCCCCAGCCTTGTCTCTATAGAACCCATTGCCTCATCCAGACTCTTTTCTCCAAGCATATAGGCACTGCCTTCTTCGTAAATCACACTTTCAAAGGTTTTATCCTCCACATAGGCGGTGTCCATGGATGCAATCCATTGTATCAGTTCTTTTACCTCAGCTTCATCCGGAATTCTGATTAACAGGATGATTTCGTTGTCGTCGGCATCAGCGATACTGCCTTGTCCTGATACATAGTCGTTATCTTTATACAGCTGCCACTGCGCCTCATAGCTGGAAAGAATTGCCTTTTGTGTCACAGGGAAACTGTTCTCCATATCAACCTGAACCGTTGTGCTAAGTGCTGTCTTGATGAAATCCTGGGCATGGTCTGTATTTTCAGAGGCAACATTTATCCCCAAAAGAGTCTTTGCCCAGAACACGTTGCTGCACTGGCCGTTCATCGGAATACTATCGCAGTCCTCAAATCCCTCTGTTTTCGGGAGGGATGATTGACAGTTATATTCCGAGATACTCTTGATGGAACCTGCCCCAAACTGCTGTGCTCCTCCCATGAAATAGAGATACTGATAACGTGTCCTGATTTCGTCGGATTCCTCCAAGTCTTCGCCGTTTATGCTCTGGTAGCTTGCATAAATTTCCTTGTCCGCCTCCCACGCCTGTAGGGCCTCTTCTGAAAGGCCATTCATTTGCGTATCATACATCTGCTTAATCTGCGTCAGAAAATCCGTGACGGCTTCTTTGTCCAGTGTGCCGTCTTCTGTCCGCCATGCGGGCGCACACGTGAGGGAAAAGACCCGCATCATTGCCTTGGGCGAGGAGAGCCGGAGCAAATCGGCACCAGGGTTATCTGCGCGCATTTCTTCCATAAGCCCTGCAATATCTGACAGACTTGTCATATTATTAATATCTTCGTTTCTGCCCAGAACATAGGGGAGCTGAATGCCGCAGGGCACCATATAGACATGCCCGTCTTCTCGGAAAGCATCCACGATATTTGGAAAAACCGCTTCCTCACCGTTCATGCCGTCCAGAAGGGGAGCAATATCCATCAGGATGCCCTTTTCTGTGTAAGAATCTATGGGCATGTTATTAAGGACCAGCACATCGGGCCCTTTTCCCGCCATGGTGCGCGTGTTCAGATTCTTGATGGCATCCTCCCTGGTCATGGAGCCTGCGTCAAGACCAATCTCATATTCTACGTAGACTGCCGGATTGTCCGTCTGGTAGCGGCTGATTGCCTGCCGTATTACGGTTTCGTCTTCCAGACTCCATACCTGCAGTTTTTCATTGGGTCTGGAAGGTACATTCGGGTCGTAGACAAAGCGCGCGATTTTTTCCCCGGTAAAGAGTACGATAAATTCATCGTTATCCACCACAAGCATATCCATAATTTTACAGGTTGGATTGCCCAGGATGCTAAGGCTTCCGTCCATGACCTGCTCCATGGCGCTGCCGCCTAGAATATGACGGTATATCCCTGTCTGTCCGGCCAGATAAATGGCATCGTCGTCCCCTGAAACCAGGAACAGATCATAGCTTCTTCCGGAACTGCTGTCTCTGTTTGCATAGTTTTCTTTGATAAAATCTGAAAGCGTTTCGTCCTCGATGTATTCCTTTTCTTCCATATCGTAAAGGACCGGTATGTCGTATCCCCAGCCGTCCATCAGGATGAGACTGCCGTGAAACCGTACAAGCGCAGGACTGCCTTCACCTATGGTCAGAAATTTCTCGAAGCTTCCGTCTTCTTTTACCTCATACAAATTGGAACCCAGCGTACTTACAATGATTCTTCCCGTGTTCGATATGGATACGCTGTTAACCCACACATCGCCTTCTTCCAATTTTATATCCACCGGCATTTGCGTACCGTCGGGCTTAACAATGGTAAGCTGCATATCCATCTTAAGCTGTACGCCGTTGCCTTCTCCACCGCTTCCTTCCTCCGGCTCGGTCCAGATCACGGCAGCAGTCTGGTCGGGACCAAAGGCCATGGTAAAGATGTATTTGTTCTCTTCCTTCATCTGCGTAAGCCAGGGCAATTCTTCTTTTACCCAGCTTGCGCCGTTATCCTTTGAGCGAAGCACGAAGCCGCTGTTATCAGAAAGCAGAAGACTGCCATCCTCCATGGAGAACACCCGGCTGTTCCAATCGGTAAGGCTGTTTCCGCCAAGGTCTGTCTCCTTCTCCACATAACGGCCCATGGCAGTGCCCTGCGCATCCTCCTGTGCGGCCGCCTCATCATCCGGTGCGCTGCTTGTCCCGCCGTCATTCGTATGGTCCGTTTTGCCGCCGCATCCGGTCAGTGTTCCGGCGGCAAGGACGACTGCCAGCAGACAGGCAACAAGTTTTCTTCCTGTTTTGACGCTTCTCATTTCCATCCCCTCCTGTTATGTACAGTATATGGTATACTGATTTTGTTACCACGAGAAAATAAATTCCCTACTTTATTATAACAACCTTTTCTCTAAGTAATCTCTAAAGAGGAGAGTACCCCAAATAGGGTAGACATATGTGTCTGGTAAACAGGCGGCCTTTTCCTCTTTTGTGTCGTGTTATGATCTGTTAAAAAAGAGTAGCCTGGAGGGGAAAGGAGGAGCAGGTTTGGTTCGAAGGAGTCTCATAAAAGGGAATCTATATAAGATATAGAAGGAGGCCTAAATCATGGATGTAAGGAAAATCGGAGCATTTTTAAAATACCTTCGCAATGAGAAAGGGATTACCCAGGAACAGCTGGCGGAGAAGCTAGGAGTTTCGGGAAGGACTGTCTCAAGATGGGAGACGGGAAATAACCTTCCCGATCTCAGTATTTTGGTGCAGATTGCTGAGTTTTATCATGTGGAAATCAAAGAAATTCTGAATGGAGAGAGGGAAGGCGGGACAATGGATAGCGAATTAAAAGAAACATTATTAAAAGTGGCAGATTATCATGACTTGGAGAGACAAAAGGCCGCAAGAACCGGCAGCATTTCATTTAGCATCATGTTTATGACATGTGCATTGGTCATTGTCATACAAGTTATTATAAAAGGAGATCTTTCTCTGGTGATGGGTGAGACGGCAATATTCGTTGTGGGCGGATTTGCTTATAATTTTTTCATGGTAAAAAGCGGTATATGGCACAGTGTGCGGCCTAAAAGTACGCCCAAGAAAGATTTCCTTGTCAGCATCATATGTACGGGCGTATTCAGCATAGTATTTTGTCTGATACTGCGGGAAAAGGCGGATTTGCTTTATATTCTCGGCGCTTCCGCCTGCTTTTTCCTCACTTTTTCAGCAGTAACATTTGCTGTGTTGAGAGGACTTTCGTATCTTTCCGGGAAAAGGGCTGATGACCTAAAGGACAGATAAAAGAGTTGCCTTTTATATCATTGCCACTTATAATTATAAATATAATTTATTAGGGAGAAAATATATTACAAATCACTTGTAAATTACGAAATAATGATAAGGGGGATGAAATTGATATGCAAATGAGAAAACTATGCGCGAGTAAGATAGAATGGAAATATATCTATCAGCTGATACAGGCGATAGAAAATGAAAATATTAGAAATTATGTGGAGAACCAGATTGCGTGGTGTGTGGTGAAGGCGAGCCGGTATAGGTTTTATGATTATACTTTAAAACTGTTGACCGTTCTGATGCCCACGGTGGTGGTGGTTTTGCAGCAGTGTCTGGATACCAATGACCTATTGGCACAGATGGCTGTATTGGGCGGTGCCACGGTGACATCCGCGTCCAGTATTTTTATCAAGTTTCACGATAAAAGGGTCTTGTACCGGAATGCGGCGGAGCAGCTTAAGGCGGAGACTCTTCTTTTTATCACACGTACCGGGAAATACAAGGCGCAGGATTGTGAAGAACGGTTTGTTTTGGAGTTAGACCGGATTGTCAAATGTTCCAATGAAGCGTGGGGCCGGATAGAGGAGGAGAAGAAAGAAGAGACGAAAAAAGAAGAAGCGAAAAAGGAAGAAGCAGAGGACTGAGCGGCGCAGAGGATAATCTGTATCATGTTCAAATACAGATTAACAAGTAAATAGAGGAAGTAGAGGAGCTGTTGCAAAGATAGATGTGCTATCGTAGCAACAGCTCTGTTTTTTATGATGCAACTTCGATGCAAATATGATGGTTCTTTGATGCATTTTTGATGCAGGAATGATGCCTTTGTACTGTAGCATGAAAGAAACAGTCAGGGAAGTGATCAAACCGTTTCCGGAAAAGGAACTGCCCTGTGAAACATTAGAACCGTAGGAGGAAGGGATGAAGAGACTATGAAACAGTACAACAAAGGCAACAAACGAAGCAGACTGCTATGCATCCTGCTGGTGTGTCTTCTTTTCATGAACCAAGTACCTGTCGTACATGCTGAGGAAGACGAAGAGAACGAAGATAAGACGTGTTCGCCCTATTTTTATGTGGAAAGTAAGGAGCCGGGATTGGACAGCTTTCCGCTGAAAAGTACGGATGTCAATGTGTCCATTGAGGGGATGATAGCGGATACCTATGTGGTACAGACTTATGCCAACGAAGGAAGCCAGCCGATCAATGCTAGTTACGTCTTTCCGGCATCCACAAAAGTGACCGTGCATGGTATGCAGATGCAGATTGGCAATCAGATTGTGAAAGCAGTCATCAAGGAGAAGGAGGAAGCAAAGGAAGAATTCGAAGAGGCCAAAAGCGAGGGCAAAAGCGCTTCCATGCTATCCGAAGAAAGGGCCAATGTATTTACCATGGATGTGGCCAATATCATGCCCGGTGATCAGGTGCGTATAGAGCTGCACTATACGGAAATGATCATACCGTCAGAAGGGATTTATCAGTTTGTCTATCCGACGGTTGTAGGGCCCCGTTATGTGAGTCCTGAATTAGACGATACCGGAACCAGGGAAGAGTGGACGGGAATGCCGTATCTGGCCAATGGTTCTGCGCCCTCCGATCAGTACCGTATCCATGTTTCGGTTTCTGCCGGGGTGCCCATCGCAGAGTTGACCAGCAGTTCCCATGAGATTCAGGTTGTATCTAAAGGTGACACTATGGCAGATGTCAGCTTAAAAAATCCTGCGGATTATGCGGGAAACCGGGACTTTATCCTGAATTATAAATTGACAGGGGAGCAGATCAGTACCGGACTGATTACCAGCAAAGGTGAGAAAGAGAACTTTTTCATGTTGATGGTACAGCCGCCGGAACGATGTGAAGTGGAAGAAATTCCGCCCAGAGAATACATATTTGTGCTGGATGTGTCCGGTTCTATGGAGGGCTTTCCGTTAGAAACGGCCAAGGGTCTGATTTATAACCTGGTTTCCGGGCTTCGGGAGACGGACTGCTTTAATTTGATTCTCTTTTCAGGTACAGCTCTTAAGATGGCGGAGCGGAGCGTGCCTGCCACACAGGAAAATATCAACAAGGCCGCGTGTCTGATCAAAGAGCAGTCGGGTACAGGCGGTACAGAACTTGCCGAGGCATTGCAGGATGCGGTACATACGCCGGCTATGCCCAATATCTCCCGCAACATCGTAATCATAAGCGATGGTTATATAAGCGGTGAGAAGGAGATATTTAAGATAATAAACGACAATATGGAGCGTGCGGATTTCTTTTCTTTCGGCATTGGAGATGCGGTAAACCGTTACTTGATTGAAGGGATTGCATCTATCGGACAGGGAGAACCTTTTATTGTTACCGATACAGGAGAAGCAGCCAGGACGGCGGAACAGTTCCGTACCTACATACAGTCGCCGGTTATGACGAACATTAAAGTGTCTTTTGACGGGTTTGACACCTATGATGTGGAGCCGGCAGTACTGCCCACGCTTTATGCCAAGAAACCTATTGTCCTGCTTGGAAAATGGAAAGGCGAAGCGGCAGGCACGATTCAGATTGAAGGGATAACCGGCAAAGGGAAATATTCTGAGACAATCAATGTGGCAGATGCAGTTACCAGAGACAATGACACCATAGGATATCTTTGGGCACGCAAAAGAGTAGAGCGCCTGACGGATTATGGACATGGGACTGATAGTCCCAGTGTGCAGAAAGAAGTGACGCAGATTGGATTGGATTATCATATGATTACGCCCTATACTTCCTTTATTGCCGTGTTGGACGTTGTGCGTAATCCGGAGGGCAGTGCAACAGATGTGGACCAGCCTCTGCCGCTTCCGCTGGAAGTATCCGATTTGGCCCTGGGATATCGTGTGGGTTCGGAGCCTGGCAGTGTTTGGTTTTTAGGAATACTGGTTCTTATCCTGTTCATAGGAAGGATATATTGGCAACGAAGACAGGGGAGCAAAATAACTGCCTGCCTTGTCACAGGAACGATGGGGGACGAAGGTGCATATGATCAAAACACAGTTGAGAGCAAAGATACAAAATAACTGGCCCCTTTATCTGGCGGCAGTCTTGGTGACGCTTATCATGCGCTATTTTGCCAGGACAAGCGACACGGATGTTCTTAAGTGGATACTGGCGCCCACCGCAGGGTGGGCCGGTATTCTCGGCGGGATATCTTTTGAATATATGCCTCACCAGGGATATGTGAATCATGGGTATCAATTTTTGATTGCCGCCTCCTGCTCCGGGTGCCGCTTTATGCTGCTGACCTTTTTGATGCTGGTGTTTATGCCGGAGAGCAGAGGTAGTAGTATATCCGAGAATGTATATACGGGACAATTGTTACAGGGCGATACTGTTTTACATGAGCCCCATAGGGGCAGGAAAGATGTGCAGTGTAAGTGCAGATGGCTTGTGTTTTGTATTACTTTGGCATATCTTTTTACAATCTTTGTAAACGGTATCCGTATTGTTCTTGCAATCAGGCTTCCCATTTTGCTGGACAGGCTGCATCTGTTTCATGAATGGCTTACGCCTGACAGACTGCACACTTTGATTGGAACGGTTGTCTATTTTACGGCTTTATGTGTGCTGTATCTGCGTGTAACTTTGACGACAGACAGAAACAGATTATTTGTTCCGGTATTTTGGTATCTTTCCATTGTGCTGCTCCTGCCGTTTGCAAAAAGATTGTGGTATCATGAATGGACAGGATTTGGGGAGTATGCGGTGTCGGTTGCAGGGGCGTGTATTGTGGTGTGGGCGGTGGTATTTTCTATTTTCTTTCGGAAAGCGTCTAAAAAAGGAAAAAGATATTGTAAAGGTTATTTTCCTGTGTTAGAATACAAATGATAAAAGAATAGATATTCAAGTATCTCACAAAAAGGAATGAGACCCGATAAATGATGCGACATTTATCAGGTCTCTTCTTCTTTTACGGAGAAGTCAACCGTTGGGCCGGGTTACTGCTTTACTCGTCCCCATCCAGCCACTTGCTGTTAGTTAAAGTGGAACGAAATTTGCATCTTTCTACAGAAGCTGTCAAGAGAAAAGCGGCAGATTTTATTACGGCGTTGATATGCCCCGTTATCCAGCAGGTTTCCAATATTGACTTCCATAAAACATAAAGATAGAATGGGGTAAAAGTATAAAAGAAATGAGAATCAACATGATACTAAGTGCCAGCAGGCGGACGGACATCCCCTGTTATTACGCCGATTGGTTTTACAACCGCATCAAAGAAGGCTTTCTGTATGTCAGAAATCCCGTGAACAGGCATCAGGTGAGCGAAATCAGAATATCGCCGGAAGTTGTAGATTGTATTGTGTTCTGGACGAAAAATCCGGCGCCGATGTTTCCAAGGCTGGATGAGTTGAACGGTTATCCCTTTTATTTTCAGTTCACACTCACACCCTACGGAGCAGATATAGAACCCCATGTGCTTCAGAAAAAGGGTGCTATTATACCGGCATTTCAAACCCTGTCTGAAAGGATTGGCCCGGAGAGAGTGATTTGGAGATACGACCCCATTCTTTTCAATGATAAGTACACACCGGCTTACCATATAAATGCATTTGCCCAGATAGCCGGCGCACTGCGGGGATATACCGGCAAGTGCGTGATCAGTTTCGTGGACAGGTATGCAAAAAATAGGAAAAGCCTGGATTTAATGCGGGTTTATGATTTGGAAGAAGCACAGTTGACTGCTTTTGCCAAGAAGCTTTGTGATATTGCCCGGGAAAACGGTATGGAGATGGTAAGCTGTGCCGAGAAAATGGATTTGGAGAGTTGTGGCATCACCCATAGCTGTTGTATTGATAAAAAGTTGATAGAATCTATCATTGGCTGTCAGATGCATGTGGGTAAGGACAGAAACCAGCGCGCAGAGTGCGGATGCATGGAAAGTATTGACGTGGGTGTCTATGATACCTGCCCAAACGGTTGTGTGTATTGTTATGCCAATCACAAGCAGGAAAGCGTGGCGGCAAACAGCAGGAAATACAACCTGTCATCCCCGCTTCTCTGTGGAGAAATAGAAAAGGAAGATAACATCACAGTAAGGCAGGTGAAGTCTGTAAGGGACGGGCAACTGCGGCTTGACATGTGGAGGAATGAAACGGTTGGAAATCAGGCATATACAGGAAAACGATGACAGAATGGCTATCAGCCATATCTATGAGGAAGGATGGAGATTTGCCTACAGGGGTATTGTTCCGCAGGAATTTTTGGACAGTATTCCGGAGGGACGCTGGGCTTATTGTCTAGACCGGAAGGGGGTAGGTTCTCTTGTGGTAGTAGAGGATGGCCAATTGATTGGCACGTCCAGTTACAGTCAGTCAAGATGGGAACAGTTTAGCGGATTTGGAGAGATTATATCCATTTATATGCTGCCGCAATATATGGGCAAAGGATACGGCAGGAGACTGCTTGAGGCGGCGGTCGCAGAATTGGAGAAGTTTGGTTATCAGGACATCTTTTTGTGGGTGCTTGCTCAAAATCAGCGCGCCAGGAAATTTTATGAAAAGTGTGGTTTTACACCCACCGAACATGTCATGGACCATGAGATCGGCGGGAAGATGTTGCAGGAGGTGCAGTATTATCGTTCAAATCAAACAAACAGGAAAGCATAAGAGACAAAAGGAATACTTAGAAAGACTGCCAGACAGGAAAACACTAGGAAAATCACGGGGTATGATTAGGAAATGAAAATCAAGAACTATAAAAGATATAGGAAATTCATATATGGCTTCATAGGCAGCATCTTTCTGTTATGGGGATGCAGCGCAGACAAAAATGCAGCAACGGCAGATTCCGGAAACAGTTCGGAAGAAACCCAAAATGCGGTAGCAGAAACTGAACCGGCTGAGCGGGAGATAAAAGAGGCATCTGAGGAAGAAGCTATTTCCCAGCGTGTCAAACCGGTGTCTTCTCAGGAGGCAATACAGGAACCGGAACTGCTTGAGGCAGACTGGTCTGCATATTTTGAGGGATTAAATGGGGCGGCAGTTCTATATGATGCCGATGCGTCACGCTATCTGATATACAATAAGGAGCTGGCCAATACCAGGCGTTCACCCTGCTCCACGTTTAAGATTATTTCTTCCATGATTGCCATGGAAAACGGTATTCTTAAGCCGGAAGATTCCACCCGTGCATGGAGCGGAGAGATATTTTGGAATGAAAGCTGGAATCAGGATATTGCCTTTGCGGAGGCTTTTCGTGCATCCTGCGTCTGGTATTTTCGGGAGGTCATAGACGAGATGGGCCCGGAGATGGTGCAGGAGGGGCTTGATCAGTTAGCCTATGGCAATTGTGATATTTCCGACTGGGAGGGGCGGCTGAATAGGAATAATAACAATCGGGCCTTAACCGGATTCTGGGTGGAATCCTCTCTAAAGATTTCCCCGAAAGAACAGACGGAAGTAATGGAACGCATCTTCGGACCGGATTCGGTCTGTTCAGAAGAGACGTTAGATGCGTTAAAACAAGTTATGCTTGTCCTGGAACCGGAGGAGACGGTTGTTCCAATTTATGGCAAGACCGGCATGGGCAAGGTTGAGGGTATTGTTGTGGACGCCTGGTTTACAGGATTTGCCGAGCGCGGGGATGGAAATGTATATTTCTGTGTCTATCTGGGGCAGACAGAGGAGGGCGATGTATCCAGCGTAGCTGCCCGGGAGATAGCGGTTCGGATTGTGGAAGAGTACTGTAAGTAGATAACTCTGCCGGAGTATATAAGAATACATTAAAGAAGCAGCGGCAGACGGATTGTAAATGCGGTGCCTTCCCCTTCCTTGGACTTGGCCTCAATCTGCCCTCCGTGTTCTAAGATAATGGCCCGGGTGATGGCAAGGCCCAGGCCCTGCCCGCCCTGATCGGCCCGGGTGGTGTAGGAGCGGTGGAAGATACGGGGCAGGTTTTCTTCTGCGATACCGCATCCGGTATCGGAAATACAAATATAAGCAGATGTCTCATCACTACTCAGCGCCAGGAGGATTTCTCCCTCAGGCGGTGTGAAATTAGCGGCATTATACAGCAGGTTTTCCAGAGCCCGCAGGGGCTGTTCCCGGTTCGCCATGACACGGCAGGGATGGGAATCGATTTCTTCCATAAAATGAGTGCCGTTCAGTTCTATGAGCGGACGGCAGTTACGGCCGATATCGGCAAGAAAAGTGTTGAGCATAACGGGTTCCATGGGCATGGGAGCGCTGGTTTGGGCGGCAATCTCCTGAATGGACTTAAGCCGCTTTGATAAAATTTGGCACTGTTCTTCTATATATTCTATTCGCTCGCAGGTATCTTCATCTAACATAATATGGTTCAGGCGTATGATCTGGGCCGTGTTGGAGAGGGCGGTCAGAGGGGATTTCATATCGTGTCCCAGCTCGGCGATCAGCTGTCCTCTTTCTGTGAGGAGTTTTTGTAAATGTTTTGTTTTATCGTTCACTTCTTCCTGCAAATGGAAATTCAGTTTCTTGTTTTCCCATACAATAGCAAGGTTTCGCTGCACCATCAAAACGGCGAAGGCTGCGACCATACAGAAAGTACCATATTCTTCTGGGTAGGCGCCCGCAAGGGGTTCGTAATATCCGATGGAAAGAACGCTGTAAAGCAGGCAGATACTGTTTGCCGTGGCGGCGGCCAGGATGGTTTTGGTATGACCGGCACCGGCAAAGCTTCCATAGACGGTAAGGCTGATGAGGAGGCCGGACATGAGCAGTTTATACCAGGAAATAAAAGGCCCATACAGAAGGATGAAACCGGGCAGGGAAGGAAACACAAGTACGGGCAGGATGACTGCCAGAGTAAGGATGCTTAAGGCAAGGATGCGAAGAAGCTTCTTTACCCGCGGAAAGCTGTTTGGCAGGAAGAGCAGGAAAGCAATCTGCATGGAAAAATAGATGCCTGACAGCGCAGCGGCGTCTTCCAGGGCATAAAGCGTGCGTACCAGCGGTATGCCGAACATTCTGAAAAAGGGATAACAGATACGCAGGGCAAAAGAAAGGCTCACCATGCCAAAATAGAATGTCATGCGGTCCGCATCGGACTGTTGGTTTTTCCAGAGTATGATGGAAAACAAAGAGAGGGTAAGCGCCGTGAAGCAAAGCAGTCCATAGACAAGCATACGAGCGGCGGCAAGATGGCTGATGCTGTTGGTATCTCCGATGATGGGAACATACCAGATACCGCCGTAATAATGGGAAAAGTTGGCGGTCTGGATGATCAGGTCTGCTTCCCCGTCTAAGGCAAAGGAAAAGAAAGCGTCGCGAATCAGGGGCCTATAGTGCTCCAAAGTTACCTCTCCCGTCTGCCCGACACAGTATCCGTTCACAAATACCCTGGCGGCGCAGAGGGGTTCCGGCAGATAGAGTGTGAACGTACCTTTCCCCTGCAGGCGCAGACGCCATGTGGCGATGCCGTAGGGGTTTTTGTCTTTATGGAACCAGGAAAGGTTGGGGTATTGGCCGGCCCATGCGTTATAGCTGGGGCTTGGTTGGCAGACCTGGGAGGAAAAGTCTTCCGGGGAGAGTAAAACATCAGGATATAATTCCCAGCCGTCCACAAGCGAATAACAGCCTTTTGTGGGGATTTGTGTAAAATCTGCTTGTGTGCGTACTGCTTTTGCTATATATTTGTTATCATAACAGGTAATAGCCGACAATCCGAGTAAGGTCAGGACTGCAGAGAGGATGAGGGTTAAGGCTGTCCGAGACAGGTTTTTGGAAAGTGTGGTCTGTTTCATAATAATCTCCCTTTAGGGTATGGATGCGGTGACGTGTCTAAACACTATCTGTTCAGTGAAAGGAACGGTTGTATGAGAAGCTTTAAAAAGTATTCCTGGCTGTTAGTATGCAGCATTACAGTTTCATTATATCTGTTTGACATGACTGTGGCAACGGCGGCACCGAAGCAGAATGCGTTAGTGTCGGGAAGGACAGCTTATGTGCCGGCAACCGTCAGCCAGAATACGGCACAGGATACGGTATCCACAGCTGAGGCATTTAAGGAGTGGCTTGAAGCGCACAAAAACGACGGCGGCAGTGTAAGACTGACGGACAATATTGTGCTGAAAGAATTTTATGAGTTTTCGCCCAATGGGGCTGGCCGGCCGGACATTATCGTGGATACGGATACCTATACGATCACGGCAGCGGGCAATATTATGTTTTTGAGTGACGGCCATCTTATCTTTCGGGGCAAGGGCATAAGCAGGGGCATGTTTCGGGTGGCAAGAGGCGGTATATTGACGCTTGACGGTGTTATTGTGGAAGATGTTTCCCAGAGCACTTCTACACAGTATGCATTGTGGCAGGAAGAGGGTGCAGGTCTTATTCTGGGGAATACTTATGCGGCATACAAGGTGTCCGGGGAGATTCATTATGCGGATACGCCCTTTGCAATGAGACCTTCTTCTGTCTGTGTTGTTGTGGAAAAGGAGCAGTCCGCAGAGGGGCTGTTTCCAACGCAGATTAGGTGCAATGTGAATTATCAGGGCCAGGTACAATATGACAAGTTGATGCCGGTTTCCTGGGAACTTGCAGGAACGGAAGAACAGCAGGAAAAGAGACAGCGTTTTTGTGTGGAAGGCTTTTCCGATCAGGCGGTGTATCAGGTGCCGCCCGTATGTACGGTGGTCTATAACGATTATCCCCTGACTTTTACCGATGTGCGTGTCAGTATAAAAGGGAAAGCCTATTATTTTGAGGGCGGTTACACCAAACCCAAAACGGATTTGCCCATGACCGTTACATCGGAATATTCCTTTGACGGCATAAACTGGATGATATTTAGTGAGGACGAAGTGACAGACGCCGATGCTTCGTTCAAAATCTATTTTCCCTGTAAGGAATGGGATACGGTACAGAATCCTTACACCTATATAAGGCTGCAGGGAGAAAAGGAAGGCAGAACCTACTTATCCAATGTACTGCGGTGCAAAGCTGACAACATGAATGAGGTGGAAGATTTAGGCGGCAGCCGGGGCGGTGGTACTTCTATTGTGAATCCGCCTAAGGAGCCGGAGGAGGATTCGGCGGTTACCTCACCGGAGCTGACAGAAGCCTTAGGAAGCCAGACTTCGAATACGCATAATGCGTCGCAGGACGGTAAAGAGCGGGAGACAGAGTCCGGGGAGCACAAAAGCAAGGACAAGGATACTGAGGCATACGGTACGGATATTGCTTCAGATGCAGACATACCTGAGAGTGATAACAGCAATGCCAGTCAGAACACGGCAGATGATGATCTGCCAATAAACAGCCAGGTTTCATCAAGTCCTCATGATATGCCTGCTTCCGAAACGGTGGTTCCGGAAAATACAAACAGCACCGCTCATTTATCGATAGAATCGCCGGAAAATACAGGTGAAAGTGAAGATACCGAGCAGTATGCCATGGCAGGTGACGACGACAGGGACGCTGACTTAGCGGAACCAGGCTCTGCTCCCGTTTACGAAGAAACGGCAGATATCGTGTCAGAGGTGCCCTTGTCATCTGAGGGAGAGATGAAATATGCCGGAAAAGACCAGCAGATTTCTGTAAAACAGGAACCTGATACAGCCCTTAATCTTGTTCTCGTATTAGGGTTTGTAACGGTATCAGCCGGTGTTGGTGTGGTCGGATACTTTGTGCATACCAGCAGACTGCGCCGATATAAGCGGAAAAGGAAAGCCGCCAAAAGGAGCAGCCACAAAAAGGACAAACGCCGCAAAAGATAAAAGGGATTAAGGAGCGTTGTCCAAAGTGGGAACAAAGAGGTATCCTTTGTAGCGTTTGGTCTGGATATAGTCATGGTTGGGACAAAGTTCGTAGAGTTTCTTGCGGATGCGTCCCATAATGACCTGCAGGGATTTCTGGCCCTTGTTGATGGGCGCTTTCCATACCGAATCATAGATTTGGTCGGGGGTGAAGATTTCTCCTGGATGTCTGGCAAGGAAATACAGGATGTCAAATTCATATGAATGAGTTTTAATAGGAACACTGTAATATCAAGGCTTTTCGGAGCCTACACCCACACAAAAATATTATTAGAGCTATCACATTACGCAGAAAGCCGTCCGGCATGAAAAAACGGGCGGCTT
>ERZ777305.614-NODE-614-length-56973-cov-15.844777_pt1 | contig 56973 bp, 53 predicted proteins | sample MGYA00374965_ERZ777305 | MGnify/ENA primary metagenome ERZ777305 (study PRJEB29328, sample SAMD00013331) | mouse gut metagenome | study: EMG produced TPA metagenomics assembly of the Metagenome analysis of fecal microbiota from mouse which was promoted...
AATTTAAAGCCAACTATTTATAAATTATTTTTCAACGAAACTCCCAAACTCCCGAGACACTCGAAGGACTGCACCGCGCTTGCCCCGACTATCCGGGCGATTGGTATTTCTCCGGAAACTACCCCACACCGGGCGGCACAAGGCTCGTAAACTTGGCCTATGTGAACTATTATGAGAAATTTCTGACCCAAACTAATTGATAATTAGAAAAAAATTTGTAAATTTGCGCTCTGAATTTTTGAAACTAAGGTTTTATGGACAATTGCAATAAGGAAATCGACCTGCTTTTTGAAACAAGCTGGGAGGTTTGCAACAAAATCGGAGGCATATATACTGTGCTTTCGACCAAAGCCCGTACACTCCAGACACTCTATAAAGACAAGGTTATCTTTATCGGCCCGGATGTTTGGTCGGAAGATAACCCGTCGCCATATTTTACAGAATCGAAAACTCTGTTGCGCAAATGGGCCCGACAAGCATTGCTGCCTCAAGGCGTCGATGTGCGTGTAGGCCGTTGGAATATCCCGGGCAGGCCCATCGCCATTTTGGTGAAATTCGACGGCATGTATGCTGTAAAGGATGAATTCTACGGACGCATGTGGCAGTTATACGGCGTGGACTCGCTTCATGCCTACGGCGACTACGACGAAGGCTGCGCTTTTGCTCACGCCGCCGGTATAGTCATAGAGAGCCTGGTCGACTTTTTTACCAAAGAGAAGACCATAAATGCCGGAAAAGCATCGGTTATAGCTCATTTCGACGAATGGACCACCGGCATGGGCCTGCTGTATGTAAAAGCCAATCTGCCGCAGGTGGCAACCGTGTTTACGACTCATGCCACAAGCATAGGCCGAAGCATCTGCGGCAACGGTAAACCATTGTACGACTATCTGCAGAACTACAACGGCGACCAAATGGCCCGTGAACTGAACATGGAGTCGAAGCACTCGCTCGAAAAAGCCGCTGCAACCCAGGCCGACTGTTTTACCACAGTCAGCGAAGTTACAGCACGTGAGTGTGAGCAGTTGCTCGGACGCCGTCCCGACGTAGTTACCCCCAACGGTTTTGAAAAAGACTTCGTGCCAAAAGGCGTCAAGTTTGCGGCCGCACGCAAGGCCGCACGCAAGCGTATGCTTGACGTGGCCTCTGCCCTCACCGGCGTGGAGTATTCAGCCGATACATTCCTGTTGGCCACTTCCGGTCGATTCGAATACCGCAACAAAGGCATCGACCTCTTTCTTGACACAATAGACCGCCTTGGTAACCTCGACCCTGTTCGCCCTGTACTGGCATTCATTATGGTGCCCGCATGGTGCGGTGGACCTCGTCAGGACCTCGCCCACCAGCTTGACCTGGGGCAGAAAACACGCCTCGGCGACCCGTTTATCACCCATACACTCAACAACTACGACTCCGACGCCATAATACAGCGTATCCACAGCCTCGGCTTCGCAAACGACGGCGGCTCGCGCGTGTCAGTAATATATGTCCCCTGCTACCTCAACGGTACCGACGGAATATTCGACATGACATACTATCAATTGCTGCCGGGCCTTGATGCCACAGTATTTCCCAGCTACTATGAACCATGGGGATATACTCCGTTGGAAAGTGTGGCGTTCGGTGTTCCCACGATAACCACCGGTCTGAGCGGTTTCGGACAATGGGTACTCGACAACTTTGAAAACTCGTTTGAAGCCTGCGGTGTACGTGTTGAAAAACGCGGCGACAGCGATTACAATCATGTACGCGATGCAATAGCCGGAGATTTGAAATCTCTGATTTCCGATAGTGTGGCAAAGGCCGCGCAGTTCTCGCAGGCTGCAAAGGCCACAGCTGCCGCGGCATCGTGGACTAACTTCATAACCGACTATGAAAAAGCCTACTGTATAGCTTTGGCATCTGCCGCACAGCATATTCCGGCGTCCGCTACTGTAACTGCGACGACACCCAAACATCGCGGACGCACTAAAAAAGCATAGTTGCTTACATTAATATATTAGTGCGGGAGCTTTACCGCACTGCCTTATGAACTAAAAACACAATCTGAAATTATAATTATGAAACTTCCGGTTAGTAATACCAACGCACCTGTATGGCGCGACATCACTGTGAAGTCTGAACTTCCTTCCCAGCTCAAGGCCCTTGATGAACTTGCCAAGAACCTCTGGTGGGTCTGGAACAGCGAAGCCAAGAACCTTTTCCGTGAACTTGACCCTGACCTGTGGCGCGCCACAGGCGAAAATCCTGTGATGCTGCTCCAGCAGCTCAGCGGCGATCGCGTTAAAGAAATCATTGCCGACCAGGTGATGATGGACCGCATTACAGGCGTTTACGCCGACTTTAAGGAGTACATGAAGAAGCCCATGCGCAAGGACATTCCTTCGGTGAGCTACTTCTCGATGGAATACGGCTTGTGCAACTGCCTGAAAATCTACTCCGGTGGTCTTGGCGTGCTTGCCGGCGACTATATCAAGGAAGCCAGCGACTCATGTGTGGACATGACTGCTGTCGGTTTCCTCTATCGCTACGGCTACTTCACACAAAGCCTCAGCGTCGACGGTCAGCAGATTGCCAACTACGAGCCCCAGAACTTCAATCAGCTCCCTATTGAGCAGGTTCTCGATAAAAACGGCCACCCTATGATTCTGGAGGTGCCCTACCCCGGACGAATCATCTACAGCCACATCTGGCGTGTGAATGTAGGCCGCATGAAACTCTATCTGCTTGATACCGACTTCGACATGAACTCGGAGTACGACCGACCCATCACACATCAGCTCTACGGCGGTGACTGGGAAAACCGTATCAAACAGGAATATCTGCTGGGTATCGGGGGTGTGCTGATGCTGAAGAAACTCGGCATCAAGAGCCAGCTCTACCACTGCAACGAAGGTCATGCCGCACTGCTCAATCTGCAGCGTCTGGTCGACTACGTAAACGAAGACCATCTTGACTTCAACGTGGCTCTCGAACTTGTTCGTGCTTCAAGCCTTTACACCGTGCACACTCCCGTGCCCGCAGGCCACGACTACTTCGACGAAAGCCTCTTTGGCAAGTACATGGGTGAATATCCTGCCAAGCTCGGCATCAACTGGAACGACCTCATGAACATGGGTCGCGAGAACCCGGACTCCAACGAACGCTTCTCCATGAGCGTATTCGCTCTTAACACCTGTCAGGAAGCCAACGGCGTAAGCTGGCTTCACGGAGAAGTTTCAAAGAAAATGTTCGCAGGTATATGGAAGGGCTACAACTGGCGTGAAAGCCATGTAGGATACGTTACCAACGGTGTACACATGCCCACATGGGCCGCATCGGAGTGGAAGGAATTCTACACCCAAAAGCTTGGACTCCAGATTTTCGAACATCAGAGCGATCCCAAAGCATGGAAAGGCATCTTCAATGTGCCCGACGATGAAATTTGGAACATGCGCATGCTGCTGAAGGACAAATTCATCAACTTCGTCAAACGCGACTTCAAGGCCAAATGGCTTGCCAACCAGGGCGATCCCTCGGCTGTGATGAAAATTCTCGACAAAATCAACCCCAATGCGCTCATCATAGGTTTCGCCCGCCGTTTTGCCACTTACAAGCGCGCCCACCTGCTGTTTACCGACCTCGACCGTTTGGCCAAGATTGTGAACAACGAGCAGTTCCCCGTGCAGTTCATCTTCTCCGGCAAGGCTCACCCCGCCGACGGTGCCGGACAAGGCCTCATCAAGCGCATCATCGAAATCTCGCGCATGCCCCAGTTCCAGGGAAAGATTATCTTCCTTGAAGATTACAACATGATCGTTGCCAAGCGTCTTGTGACCGGTGTCGACATTTGGCTCAACACCCCCACCCGTCCGCTTGAGGCTTCCGGTACATCGGGCGAAAAGGCCGAAATGAACGGCGTGCTCAACTTCTCGGTTCTCGACGGCTGGTGGTACGAAGGTTACCGCTTCAACGAAAAGGCCGGATGGGCGCTCACCGACAAGCGCACCTACACCGACCAGTCACAGCAAGACAAGCTCGATGCAGCCACCATATACTCAATGCTTGAAAACGAAATCATTCCGCTGTATTTTGCCAAGAACTCCAAGGGTTACTCGCCCGAATGGATTCAGTATATCAAGGGCTCTATTGGCGACATCGCCCCCCACTTCACCATGCAGCGCATGATTGAAGACTATATCGAGCGCTTCTACGAACCCGAAGCAAAGCGTAGCAAGGCTCTTCAGGCCCACGACTATGCTCTGGCCAAGGAAATTGTAGCCTGGAAAGAGAAAATCGCATCGCAGTGGAACGGCATCAAGGTATTGGATATCCGCCACAGCGGTGAACTCAGCAACACCATCACCGGTCAGCCTTTCCACATTGAAGCTATCGTTGACACCAACGGCATAGGCCGCGACCTGGGTCTTGAAATGGTTATCTACCGTCAGGAGAACGGTGGCGAGGAATTTGTCGGCACCGAACACTTCAAGGTAACCAAGGAAGAAGGCAATGTACTCACCTACGAACTCAAGTCGACTGTGAAAGATCCGGGTATCTTCCGTTATGGCTTCCGCCTCTATCCTATCAACAAGAACCTGCCCCACCGTCAGGACTTCGCCTTCACCCGCTGGATATAATAAGCTACAGACTATAATATTAAAAAGCCGACTTGATGATTTCAAGTCGGCTTTTTTCTTAGTAAATAAAGCCTACAGCTGCAAACGTACCGATTCCTCATGTATTGCAGCGAGTATGCCACGGATAAAATTTTCATCGAGATTTAATGCCGCAGCCTGAGCCGTACGCTGACTCATAAGTTGCGAGTAGCGCTCGGTCTGTACCACCGGCAGTCCTTCAGCCCGCTTATAATCGCCGATGCGGCGTGCAACATCCATGCGGCGTGCCAGCAGTGCTATCAGTTCTGAATCGATAGCGTCGATTTCGGCGCGCATCTGCGCCAGCGACTCACGGTCATTGCCGTTGCCGTGTTTCAGACGCAGGCTTTTCAGCAACGAACCGAACTCGGCCGGAGTAAGTTGCTGAGCGGCATCGCTCAAGGCGCAGTCCGGGCAATTGTGGCATTCTACAATCAGGCCGTCGAACCCCAAGTCCATGGCCTGCTGACAGATGGGAGGCACCAGGTCGCGTCGTCCGGCAATATGACTTGGATCGCACAGCAACGGTAACTCAGGCAGTCGGTGGTGCAACTCTATTGGCAGACGCCAGCAAGGGTCGTTGCGGTAAATCTGAGGTGTATATACGCTGAAACCGCGGTGCGAAGCCGCCAGCCGGCATACTCCGGCAAGGCTCAGGCGCTGAATGGCGCCCAGCCATAACGATACATCCGGATTGAGCGGATTCTTTACTATAACAGGAGTGTCTGGAGCCAAAGCGGCAATAGCATCGGCTATCTCCTGCACAGCAAATGGGTTGGCTGTAGTGCGGGCGCCAATCCACAAAATGTCGATTCCGGCCTGCAGAGCCTCCTCGACATGGCTGCGGTTGGCCACCTCGGTGGCTGCAAGCATACCACATTCACATGCAGCGTCGACGAGCCAAGGCAAAGCCTTTGTGCCGAAGCCCTCGAACGAACCGGGCATAGTCCGGGGTTTCCACACTCCGGCACGCAGGATTTTCACACCCTCGGCCGCCAGACCGCGTGCGGTCTGCAACATCTGCCCGGCACTTTCAGCCGAGCACGGGCCGGCGATGACAAGCGGTCGTGACGATAAAAAATTTTCAGACAGAAAAGGCAGTAGTTTCATGCTGCAAAGTTACGAATAATTTTGGGAAACTTACAAAAATTCATATAAATGCCGCGGCAAATACCTTTATTCCAAATCGCCTTTAAGAGCCTCGGGAGAAAAAAGAAAAAAAAATCGTCAAAAAGTTTGCGAGAATCCAAATTTAATGCCTATATTTGCGGTGTTCAAACCAACATAGCTAACCACTTAAATCTATACATAAGGTTTAAAGACCTAAAACTCAAAGTTATGGATATTAACAACATTATGAGCGCCCTTGAGGCCAAGCATCCTGGTGAAAAGGAATACCTCCAGGCAGTGAAAGAAGTTTTGATGTCAGTTCAGGACGTATACAACCAGCACCCTGAATTCGAACGCAACAAAATCATCGAACGTATGGTCGAACCCGACCGTATCTTCACTTTCCGTGTAACCTGGATTGACGACAAGGGCGAAGTTCAGAACAACATAGGTTACCGCGTGCAGTTCAACAATGCCATCGGCCCGTACAAAGGTGGCATCCGTTTCCACGCATCGGTAAACCTCTCAATTCTCAAATTCCTCGGTTTCGAGCAGACTTTCAAAAACGCTCTCACCACTCTGCCCATGGGTGGCGCAAAAGGCGGCAGCGACTTCTCGCCCCGCGGCAAGAGCGACCGTGAAATCATGCGTTTCTGCCAGGCCTTCATCCTCGAACTTTGGCGTAACCTCGGTCCTGACCAGGACGTTCCCGCAGGCGATATCGGCGTAGGCGGTCGTGAAGTAGGCTACATGTACGGTATGTACAAAAAACTCTCGCGCCAGTGTACCGGTACTTTCACCGGCAAGGGCCTGAGCTTCGGCGGCAGCCGTATCCGTCCCGAGGCTACCGGCTTCGGCGCACTCTACTTCGTACAGAGCGTACTCGGTGTCAAGGGCGAAGACCTCAAGGGCAAGACTATAGCTATTTCCGGTTTCGGCAACGTAGCATGGGGTGCAGCCCTGAAGGCTACCGAACTCGGCGCCAAGGTTGTGACCATCTCCGGCCCCGACGGCTACATCTACGATCCCGCCGGCCTCGATGCTGAAAAAATCAACTACATGCTCGAACTCCGCGCCAGCGGCAACGACATCGTTGCTCCCTACGCCGATAAGTTCCCCGGCTCGCAGTTCTTCGCAGGCCGCAAGCCTTGGGAATGCAAGGTTGATATCGCTCTGCCCTGCGCTACCCAGAACGAAGTTAACGGCGAAGACGCCAAGATGCTTGTTGAAAACGGTGTTGAGCTCGTTGCTGAAGTTTCCAACATGGGCTGTACTCCCGAAGCTATCGACACCTTCATTGCCGCTCGCATCATCTATGCTCCCGGCAAGGCTGTGAACGCCGGTGGTGTTGCTACCTCGGGCCTCGAAATGAGCCAGGATGCCGAACACCTGCAGTGGAGCGCCGAAGAAGTTGACGCTAAGCTTCACTACATCATGAAGAGCATCCACGAACAGTGCGTTGAATACGGTACTGAAGCCGGCGGCTACATCAACTACATGAAGGGCGCTAACATCGCCGGCTTCATGAAGGTTGCCGACGCTATGATGGGCCAGGGTATCTACTAATCGACTTATCCCAATAATCAGCATAAGCAGCTCCGGAGTTTTCGGGGCTGCTTTTTTGTACCAGCATTTAAAATGAGTGATTTGCACTTTCCGATAATTGGCTGTTTTTTAATTTAAATATTTGGCAAAAAGTTTTGCAGTATCGAAAATAAAAACTACCTTTGTATTGTGAAATCAGTGACATCTTACTTACCTTAAAATCGAGACTAAAGTCTGTCATTACCATTGAAAAACAAAAGTTGCATCGGTCAGAATGTATGAGAATACATGATTAACTATAGACCATCAACTTCGGTATAAAGATATTTGACCGAAAGTTATTTACAACTATAGACCGACAGCTAAACGGGACCGTTCTGAGTGGAGCGGTCCCGTAGTTTTTCTTATTCAGGTCAGCCGTCTATTCGCAGTCGCTGCGCACGTAGTGGTGAGCAGCAGTACATTCGTGAATTCCGTTGTCGACAATTATATGTCGGTTGGCCATCTCGGAAATAGCTGTCATCTCATGCGAAACCAGCACAATGGTTGTTGTGCGCGCCACGCTTGCCAGAATTTCGTAGAGCTGGTGCTCAAAGCGCTTGTCGATATAGCTCAGCGGCTCGTCGAGAATCAGCAGTGATGGCTCTGAAATCATGGCGCGGCCAAGTAAAGCCCGCTGCAACTGACCGCCGGACAGCTGCCCTATGCTGCTGTTGGCCTGCTCGGTAAGCCCGACAGTCCGTAGCATCGACCCTACCTTATCGCGGACTTGAGAAGCAGGCAGACACTGAGCCAGCAGGCCTGATGCCACTACTTCGTGGACTGTTATAGGGAAATGGCTGTCAATCATGTTTTTCTGAGGCAGATAGCCTATAGCGTTGGATTTCAGCCCTACTCCATAAATCACATTGCCCGATGTAGGCTTTAGCAGTCGCAGCATTATTCGCAGCAAGGTAGTTTTGCCGCCGCCATTCGGCCCGGTTATAGCCATGAAATCGCCGGGGAATACGGCCAGACTTATATCTGACAATACTCTGCGGTCGTGCCACTGCATGCTTATATTCTGCAGCTGCAGCAGGGGTATGCGTACTGATGAGTTACTTGACAAGTTCATCTGTGATAATATTCATTTGGTGCTGCCAGTCGTACGACAACGGGTCGATGGTTACAGTGCGCAGTCCCAGTTGCGAGGTCATAGCCTGAGTCTGTCTTGTATCGAATTCGCGCTGATAAAAGAACACTTTTGCGCCGTGGCTACGGGCCTGGTCGATTGCACGACGTAAAGCCGATGCCGAAGGCTCTTTCGACTCCCAGCCTACCGACAACTGCTCCAGACCATAGTCGCGGGCAAAATATCCCAGCGACGGATGCCAGACCATAAAGCATGTGGCGTTGCTCTGTTCGAGCCGGGAGGCAATCGACGAGTCGAGTGAGTCGAGGCGTGCCATCAGACTTTGCAGCCGGCTTTTATACATACAACTGTCGGCAGGGTCGAGGGCAATGAGCCCGCGGGCCATATTATCGGCCATCACCTTGGCGTTTTTTACCGAGGTCCACACATGCGGGTCGGATTCCTCTCCGCTTTCCTCATGACTACATTCTTCGTCGTCATGATGGTGGTGCGAATGTGTACCATACAGCGGCACAATACCGGAGGTCGACTCCAATACCATAATATCGGTGGCTGATTGCAGCAGAGCATGCTCGAACGACAGACCTCCTACATAAAAATAAGCGCTTGCGCAATCCAAAGCCATGCGGGATTTCATGGTAGGTTCAAAAGTTTCCGGATTTGCGCCCTGCTTCATCAGAGTCACCACCTTGAACTTGTCGCCGGTCAGCTGCTCGAGCAGATAACGTTGCGGCTCAACGCTCACAGCAATAGTAGGAGCTGTAGCTCCGGAGTCAGAGCAGGCGCAGAGAGTTGTCAAGGAGGCGGCAACCAATATGTTACGGATAAATTTCATTTGCACTGTAAAAAAACAGTTACAAATTTACGAATTTTTTTTCGCTTTAAGGCCTTACAATCCCATAAAAACATTAACTTTGCAGTCGCAAACCGTACCCGAATTAACCAAATCTATCCAAGCAAATTTCACAAATGACTGTAAACAAGGCAAAACTCTGGCGCACCTCGCGAGATTACATATTCATCACTCTTGGCATGGCTCTATATGCCTTAGGATTTTCGGCTTTCATTCTGCCTGAAAAAGTAGTGATAGGTGGTCTTGCCGGTATCGGTACTCTTATATATTTCCTTACCGGCATACCGGTAGCTGTGGCGCAGTATGTCTGCAACCTCATTCTGCTGGCATTTGCGTATAAGATTGTAGGTCGCCAGTTTGTGCTGGGTACTATTTTCGGCGCCACCATGATATCGGTATTTGTGGGTATCTTCCAGCCACTATTCACCCATCCGTTCACATCCGAGCCTATAATGAATATAGTAATCGGAGGTCTGATGTGCGGCTTCGGTATCGGCCTTGCATTTACCCATAACGGGTCCAGCGGCGGCACGGATATTGTGGCGGCTATGGTTTCCAAGCATTCCAATGTAAGTATTGGCCGTACAATGCTTTACACCGATGTATTCATTATTTCGTCGAGTTATCTGCTCTTTCACAACATCGACAAAATTGTGTATGGTCTGATGGTGCTATTCCTGGTATCGTACGTAACCGACCTGATTATAAATACCAACCGCCAGGCTGTGCAGTTCACAATCTTTTCTCCTCACTGGCAGGAGATTGCCACTGCCATCAACAACGAGGCCAACCGTGGATGCACCGTGCTCGACGGCACCGGCTGGTACAGCAAACACCAGGTGAAGATTCTGCTGGTGATGTGCCGCAAGATTGAATCGGTAACGATTTTCCGAATCATAAAGTCAATAGACAAAAACGCCTTCATCACCCAGGCCAACGTCAATGGTGTGTACGGAAAGGGCTTCGATGAAATGAAGATTAAAATGCCCAATCCCAAGCATCACGGCAATGAGGCCGCTTCCGGTTCGGATGCAAAGGCAGCCAATGCCAACGGATATGCGAATCTGCCTTCATCGGCAGGTCACAACGATTCTCATGCCTGATTATGATATTGTATTTTTCAGGTACCGGAAATTCTAAAGCTCTGGCTTTTGAAATCGCCCGACACACCGGCGACGCGGTTTATGACCTAACCAACAGTCTTATTGCCTCAGGCAAGCGCGTTGTATGGGTTTTCCCTATTTATTCCTGGGGCTTGCCTTCTCCGGTGGTGGACGCCATTGGGCGGCTCGAATTACCGACTGAATTATCTAAGGCTCCGCATTTTATGGCCGCCACGTGCGGCGATGATGCCGGGCTGGCCGACGAACAATGGCGAAAGCTGGTTGAAGCCCGTGGCTGGAAAGCATACGGTGCATACACTGTTGTGATGCCCAACACCTACACCATGATGAAAGGTTTCGATGTAGACAGCCCCGAAGTTGTACGTCGTAAACTTGATGCATTTCCACAGAGGGCGGCGGATATAGCAGTCTCAATACTTGCCGGCGACAGCCGAGCCGACATTACAAGAGGCCGGTTCGCATGGATAAAGTCGCGCATAATATACCCTTGGTTCATGCGCTATGCCACATCGTCGAAGCCATATCATGCCACTGCGGCCTGTATCGCATGCGGCAAATGCGCCCGCGAATGCCCGTCGGGTGTTATAACCATGAACGGCGACCATCCGGTATGGAGCGGTCGCCGCTGTATCATGTGTGAACGTTGCTATCACAACTGTCCCGTGCATGCCATAGCCTATGGAAAGGCAACTGACGGCAAAGGACAGTACACCTATGCCTCATTCTGCCGTAAACGGCCGTGACGGGCCATGTCAGATTGTAACCTGAGTGGCGCCGTAGCCGTATTCACGGAAAGAGGCATCCTGAACCTGATGGCCTTTGTAGCGGTGATTTAGTTCTTTCATCAGAGCCTGGCGCAGGACGCCTTCACCTTTGCCGTGGATAAACACAATCTTGTGGCCTTTGTTGCGTGCGTTCGCGTCCATGACTTCGCGGAATTTGTCAATCTGATAATTCAGTATATCGGCGTTACTTAAGCCACGCAGGTCGTCGAGTAGTTCCGATGCATGCAGGTCAACCACCGTGATGTCAGGCTTTGATTCTCGCCGTTTCACCGGCTGGCGGAGCGCCGGGGCATCGGAGCGGCGTTTCTCCTGCATGGCTCGCCGCATAGCCTCGGCATCGGGCTTGGAGCGTTGCTGAATTTCGTCGTCTACAGTAATTTCATAAGCCAGAACAGGTCCGTCGAAATACGGATTAGGCTTAAAGCAGTGCAGTTTCGCAAACTTGGTGGGGTCGAGGCTGAATTGAATGGAGCAGGCCGGTTTCAGTGCGAAATCCGAAGTTTTCTTGAATGCTATATACTGCACCGAAGCCTCTTCGAGCAAAGGCAGGTCGGGATGGTTGAACTCGCCACACAGCACCTGGATTCCCGGCTCTATCACTCCTGCATAACGTGCGGTCCAGTCCGAATTACGGTCCGGACGAGTTGCAAAGCATACATACAGGTAATAATTTGAGTCGTTGACTATATATGCGTCAATCTCGCCCTGTGAGAGCTGGCGGATATTACGCGGTTCGAATGCAAGTACGATATTGAGTTTTTCACCGGCAGGTGTTTCCACGTATGGCAATTCCGGTTCGGGATCTGTAGCCTTGGTGGGCTGTGGAGCCTGGGCAGTGACAACAATTTCGGGTTGTTTGAATGTGTTTTCCGATGCTACCGGCACACATTCACGCAACAGTACCGGTGTTTCGAAGCCATCTTCGTCGACGTATGCCATCTGGCCTTCAATTCGTACTAATTTACCGCCACCCACGCTGTTAAGGTAGCGTACAGTATCTCCTATTTTCGCTTGCATTATCGTTATCGTTTATAAAATAATTCAGATTTCGCTGTCGGGCTATTATGCAATAATTTCTTAACAGTCCGTCAAGAGTGCAAAATTAGCATAAAACGCCGAGAAAACGAGCATTTCTCGTTTTTTTTTATTAAATTTGTAGATTATTAAATTATATCATATATGGACGGACTTAACAATAATCTGGTGACTCTGTCTGTAAACAGGAGTTACGGCAACAATGAAGATTTTTTCAGACTTATTTTGCCCGACGGGCGCGAATTTACATTAAAGAAAATTGCATTTCAACGAGGGCAGCCATTGCCCGAAACTCTATTGTGTCAGGAGAAGAAAGGATTTAATGGTGAGTCGTATTACATTCATTATGTGGCCGGATATGTACGCAATTTCTACCTTGCAGGCTTCCGGCGAGGCGATGATTTTGAATTCAGGGTCGACCGTGTACCGGAGAATCCCGGAGAACCATATACACTTATTGACCAATACGGCATCCAATTCCGCCTTTATGAACGCAACACCAGGCTTGTAGCCGGGCAGAGCGTGCACTGTTCGTTCAGCAAACTCGAATCAAATTTCTTTTCACTGGTGCTAAGCGAGCGAGGTGTGGCGCTGCCGCTGTTGAGTGCCGACGAAGCTGTTTGCGCCGTGGGCCTGCCACGCGAAAGCATGCTGCGCCGCATGTTTCGTGAATTACCCTTCCTCGACCAGGCCCGGGAGGAGCTTGCAGCAAACCGGGCCAGCTGGGTGCTGACTGCCCTGCGCGCCATAAAGGCAAATATAGCGGAAAGCTTTGTGAATTTCGACATCCGGCGCCGGCACCGTCTGATCGAATTGGTACTTGAAGCCACATGTCGCATGGCGCTGTATCTGCTCGAAGGCTCACCGTTTCTGCGTGGCACCACTCCGCAGCGCCGCCACGAACTGCAGGATGAACTCACATCGATTATCGAGGCTATGACTCCATATCAGCGAGCCCTCGAAATTATAACATCGAACCACGAGGAAGCTTTCATAAACAGCCTGCTCGACAAGCTAAAGGAATCGGGCTTCCTGTATCACCCCACCCTGCAGTTCTCAATTCTGATGCTCATTTTCCGCCACCAGCCCAAGCGGATTGGCGAGAAGTTCGGACGTATTTATGACGCAATCATGCAATGGAATCTGCCCACCTGGACCAACGAGCCCTTCCGCAGCGCCTTTATCGAGCAGTTCGAACTATATATACGCGACATGCGCAAGGCCATCGACCTTTGTCCGCAGGCCGATACCGCCGACGAGAAATTGCGTGTGGAGAGCATTCTTAAGGCTCTGGCTCTGCAGCTGTGCATAGCCGACCCGGACAATTTTCAGCATTATAACCGCAACCGCTCGCTGTACTACCGCTATGTGTCGCTGTTGCGTCCTTCAAGCAGCGATATTTTGCTCGACAAGGCTTTCCGCGCCCTCGGCGGCTATTACTGCCTCTCCGACATAAGCTATAACCAGATAAAAGAGCCAATGCTGATGATGACTTCGGCCGCTTATAATACTGCGCCGATGGCAACTTCGCCCGGCCTCAGCCGCTTTGTAGGTACAGCGGCCGATATCCAGCTGTTCGGCTCAGCCATAAGCATAAAAGCGCACAAGGAGCAGGCCAACTGCACCAACCTGCTGCCTGCAGGCATGGTCGACTGGCTTTCACCTGAAATATATCTGAGCGGCATCAAGCGCTTCACAGCCGCTACTCTTAAGAAAATCAAAAGTCACCGCGACTTCTGGAACAATGTGATTCACGATCTCACACTCGCTCCGGAATCTGTTGTCAGCAAAGATATTGAAATTATCCGCACGCCACCGTCGCCGGGCGACGAAGTTCTGATTGTAATCGACAGCGTCACTCCGGATCCTACAGGCAACAATCCGCGCTTCAACTGCCATATCGACGACGAACGATTCTACGGCGAGGGATTCTTTATGCGAAATTCGCTTGTAGGATACAACATGCGCGGTGTGGAACGTTTTGCATACACCGGAATCGACGGCCGGCCCATCCACCTTGTAGCCCGCGTGGTAGCCCAGCATGACGATGAATACGAATTCTCGTTGCTTGAGGAAGTTCACCGCTGGATTGAGGCCAACCTTTGGGTAGGTCAGGAGGTAAATGCCGTCATAGCCGGCTTCAATCACCTTACCGAGGAATACAGCGCAATCAGCGAACTCGGCATAGGCATGTTGCTGCATGCTCCCGACGACCTGCCCGAAGAAGTGACACTCGGCCCTCAGACCATAGTCAGAGCCATGATTACCCAGACATCAGACCGTGAGCATATCCGTGCACGGATTATCGGCCTCGCCGACCCGCAAGTATATGTGGTCAAAGACCATGCGCTCAGTACTCTGCTGCACAATATAGAGTACACCGACGATATCGAGGATGAAAGCAACATCGCCGACGAAAGCGAGAACCTCAGCCGTGAAACCATCCGCGAGATTGTGGAACTCTACCGCATGAAGGCTGTGGGCTGCGACGATGTAATGAGCGCCTACGACAATCTGTGCTTCGGTCGCGTACTTGCCGCGATAATAGGCGACCGTTCGCTCGAATCCGAGCTTGAACTGCATGCCGAACTGCTGTTGCTGCACGTTGACTTCGCCGACAACCGCCGGGTAGATGTGGCCACGCTCGAACAGTTCCGTCCGCTCATTCGCCCCGGCTCGCTGGCCGAACGCATATTCAGACGCATGGAAATGGTGTCGTGGCTCGGCAGTCACGACCACGACCAGGATCTGTGGTTGCAGTCGCAGCAGCCCGACAGCGAGCTCGAAGGCAAGTTCGCGCGTATGGTACTCAGCTACAACATGCTCGTGGCCAGCTCGATGCAGGAAAACGACTACGCCCGCCGCATAAAAGACGACATCTCGGCACTATTGAAAGTCAACAACGAGCGCATAAGCTTGAAATACTATGGCTGCGAGTCGCAGTACACCGAGTTCAAGAGTTCGCTGGTGTTCTGCGCCAACGACGGAGTTAAGCGCAGTCCCGAAGAGGCATTGCGCAAACAACATCACGAAATCATGCATATAATTGCCGGCTTTATGAACACCACCGGCGGCAAACTCTACATAGGTGTGAACGACCAGCACTTTGAGCGCGGACTCGACGAGGATTTCAAAGCTCTGCGTCTGCCATATTCGCCCGACCTGCTCAAACGCATGGACGAGTTGCTCAACTACCTTACCCTGCGCGTGCGCTCTTACTTCGGCACCACTACGGCCACCCTTGTCGACATTGCCGTGGACGAGGAGTCGACCAAGGGTGTGCTTATTGTAACCATAAAGCCTTCGAGGCAGCCTGTAAAACTCGACGACACCATTTACGTGCGACTCAGCACATCGACCATGCCTATTGTCGACCGTGAAGAAATACGGCGATTTGTCGAGCAGCGTGCCCTGGCTTACGAAGACATGATGAAGATGAGCGAACACGACAACGGCGAAAATGAGGATACAAAGCCTGCAGCCGAGGCCGAGAAGACCATCAAGGCCATTACACCCGCCGACCTGCGCAGCGAGGAACTCGAATCGGAGAATCTTCGCAAGCGGATTGAAAGCATAAGTGTGCCCATTGATGCCCCGGCTGCCACCGAAGCTGTACCTGTGAAAACATCGCTATGGCGCCCCAACGTACTCCACAGCGACGATGTCAACTATGTGGTGCCGGAACTGTATCTATACTTTGTGGGCGACCACCACTATATCGTGTCCAAGCATGATATTTATGTCGATATGGACCCCTCGTGCCGCCTGGCCATGGTTATATGCCAGGCCGACCTCGACTCTTATCTGGTAATGGCCTACAAGGGCGAACAACTTATACGTGTGCCGGTTCGGCAGTTGCTCGACAAAACCGAAAAAACCAACCACCGCCATTGGTCGGACCAGCCTCTGGAGTGGGCCTGCATAGCAGGCGAGAACGATGCCGTGCTGAGCATACATGCCGATTCGTCGGGGGCTCTGCATTACAGGGCCACTCCGGTGACCATGATAAGCCGTGGTTCGATGACCAACGCTCCCGACCGTATTCTCAATGTCAATGTCGACCATACTCCGGTATGGGAACTTATAGCTGCCGAATCGCTCGGATTCTTCGAGAAGGCCTTGCCGGACAAGCTCCATACCAGGCAGACAGGCTATACGCTGCGCACACGCATCGACCAGCCTGACTGCGACGAGCAAATACAAAAACTCCTAAACACCTGCAACCTATGAAGCAATCCGATGAAAGCGCTTTTAAAGTGCCTATGTTCTCAATAATCACCGTATGCTTCAACGCCGGGAGCACCATACGGCCCACCCTTGAAAGTGTGGATGCCCAGACCTGCCGTCTGTACGAACACATAATCGTTGACGGAGCCTCGAAGGACGATACTCTCGCCATAGCCGCCGCCCACTCCAACCCGTTGCGCCGAGTGGTATCGGAACCCGACCGCGGCATTTACGACGCCATGAACAAGGGCCTCGGAATGGCAACGGGTGAGTATGTGATTTTCCTTAACGCAGGCGATTCATTCCATAGCGGCGACGTGCTTCAGAAACTTGCCGACGCCGCCATGAACCACGACTTTCCCGGCGTGATATACGGCCAGACCGACCTTGTAGACGATTCGCGGCAACGGCTTGGAGAGCGGCATCTGCGTGCGCCCGAGGTTCTTACTTACCGCAGTTTCGCTCACGGCATGCTCGTGTGCCACCAGGCATTTGTGGCACTGAGGCGCATCACTGCCCCATTCGACCTGCGCTACCGCTTTTCGGCCGATTATGACTGGTGTATACGCTGCCTGCAGCACTCGCGCCATAACCATTACGTCGACACGGTGCTGGTTGACTATCTCAGCGAAGGTGCCACCACTGCCAACCACCGGCGTTCGCTTATGGAGCGTTTCCACATTATGAGCCACTATTACGGCTTCTGGCCTACCCTGGCCCGACATTTTACTTTTATACCCCGTTATCTGAAATTCAAGAAAAGATGTTTGTAATAAATACAACTTTTTGCGCCGACCCCTCGGTAGCAGCCGAAGTGAAACTCTGGTGCTGCACAGCTTATGCCGATGAGGCCGTGAAATTCGGTTTTTCCGATGTGATTGTGTCCAAAGTAGTGAATCTGGACGAAGGCGCCGACGCCGAGTCGACAGCCGTACAGATGCAGTGTGCCGATACCAAGCTGATTGATGAATGGTTCAATACGGCAGGCACACGGCTTATCGATGAGTGTCGTAAAAAGTACGGCGACAAAGTGCTGCCGTTCACTACATATATGATACGTCTGCGCTGATGCCCCTGCAACGAACTCTGAGTACCGGCAGTAATGACCCGCTGCGTGAGTACGACCGTGTGATTATAGGCATAGACCCCGGCACTAACATAATGGGATACGGCATACTCGGCATCAAGGGCAAGCAGCCCCTGATGATAGCCATGGGGCTGATAGAACTGAGCAAATTCGATAATCATTATATGCGACTGCACCGCATATACGAGCGGGTACTGGGCCTGATAGAACAGTACCTGCCCGACGAAATGGCCATAGAGGCTCCATTCTTTGGCAAAAATGTGCAGTCGATGCTAAAGCTTGGACGCGCTCAAGGTGTGGCCATGGCCGCCGCTCTCAGCCGCGATGTTCCCATCACTGAATACGAACCACGAAAAATCAAGCAGGTTATAACCGGCAACGGAGCTGCCTCGAAAGAACAAGTGTGCGAGATGTTGCGGCGGATGCTCGATATCCCACGCGAGAATCTGCTGCCCAAACTCGATGCCACCGACGCGCTGGCTGCAGCTCTCTGCCATTACTACGAATCGCAAAAACCTGTAAAAAACACTTCATGCAAATCCTGGAAAGATTTCATAGCAAAAAATCCCGGAAAGGTCACAGGCTTGTAGCTATGGCATTTATGCTGATGCTCACAGCTGTTCCACATATTGCCGCCGGCAGTGACGATGTGGCCGAGATGAGTATCGACGAAGCAATCGACATGGCATATGACGAATACATCCGCGATGTATCGCCGGATGCTATGAGGCCGTACGCAGCCATGAGTATCTGTGGCGAAAGCGAGATTGATGCCGCGCATATGGCCCGTTTCGTACTTAGACATAATCCGGATTTCGACCCGCAGATAGCACGCGAATTTATCCGTGCCGGGAGCCGCTACGGCATACGTGGCGATATCGCCTTCTGCCAGGCTATTGTGGAAACCGGATGGTTTAAATACACCGGAGGCACTGCCGTGACAGCCGACAGCCACAACTACTGCGGCCTGGGGGTGACGAGCAAAGGCCGCAAAGGAGCAAAATTCGCCACTGTGGCCGACGGTGTGACGGCACATATACAGCATCTCTATGCCTATTGTACCACTGATGCCTTGCCCCCGGGTGAACGCAAACTCGACCCGCGCTTTGATATGGTAATCCGTGGATGCGCCAAACGCTGGCATGAACTGAATGGCCGCTGGGCCATGAACAGCCGTTACAGCACAGCAATATTATCGGTGTATGCATCGTTGAATGAATTTGCCGGAAAATCAAAATGTCAAAAATAAAATTAAAAAAAGAACTTCAGAATATGTCGAGAGAACAACTCCTCGACATCATACTGAACGTATACGACGCCCGCAAGGAGGCGCGCGAATACTTTGAGTTTTTTCTGAATCCGGACAGCGACGCTCTGCTGGAAAAATACTGCGCTATGATTCAGAAAGAAGTCATGCGGGCTAAGCGTGGCAACCGGGCCAAATTCCGTATATCTGTAATCAAAGGCCTAATCAAGAACTTCCAGAGTTTCGATTCTGGTCCGGAATACGTGCTGCGGCTGATAAGTTTTGCATTCATGCAGGTTATGCGCTACAGCCGTATTCTGTACTACAGCAATACTCAGGACAATGCAGCGGTGAAGCTGGCATGTGCCATGCTGGATTATGCCGACAAGCACCTGATGTTTGACCGCGCGGTAAAAGATATTGAGCTTGTACTGTCCGACGAACGCAACTCCTCGACCTATCTGAACCGGATAGTGCGCGAAGCGCTCGACCAACGCCAATAGTTTTGCCGCAAACAGATTTTTTGCTAACTTTGCACCGTGAAGTTCAAGCCTTGTAATATTATGGCAGTCGCTGCAACCGCACTATCGATGTGGGCGTGCAGTTCAGTGAAACATGTACCCGACGGCAAATATCTGCTCGACAAGGTAGATATCATCGCAGACTCACCTGACAGAATCTCTACTGAAGACCTGCAATACTTTCTGCGTCAGACTCCTAATCATAAGGTGCTTGGATTTGCGAGGCTGCAGCTGGCAACTTACAGCCTCTCGGGCAGCGACTCCACCCGCTGGTACAACCGATGGCTGCGCCGGATAGGCCAGGCTCCTGTGATATACGATTCGCTGCTCACTGCAACTTCAGCTCGCCAGCTGCGAACTGCCATGATAAACCGAGGATACATGGACGCGACTGTCGAAGTCGATACCACTCTGCGGGGCAACAAACGAATTGGCGTGGAGTATGTGATACATACAGGGCATCCTCACTACATTGCCTCGGTACAATACGATATACCCGACACAGCCATACGGCGCCTGATTTTTGCCGACTCCACCCGCTTCGGCATTGAACCGGGCAGCATTTTCGACAGAAAAAGACTCGACGACCTCAGAGCCTCGATAACCGAGAATCTGCGTAACAACGGATATTACGATTTCAACAAAGATAATATCACATTCATTGCCGACACTGCCGCCGATTCAAAGGCTCTGGACCTAACCATGGTGCTACACAGTCCCAAAAATAGTGGTGCGCTTACTGCCGACTCTGCGGGAAACCACCGCCGATATGATATCAGGCGCGTGGTATTCGTAACAAACTACGATCCTAAACTGGGCGGTGAATACGCCCGTACACATGCCATTGACTCTGCAGACTATAAAGGCATAACGGTACTTTATGGACATGACCGCTATCTCAAACCGCAGACTCTTGAGGAAAAGTGCTATATACACCCCGGTCAGCCCTACGACGCAGCCGATGTCGACCGTACATACGCAGCTCTCGGACAGCTCGGTATCGCAAAGTTCATCAATATAGAGATGCAGCCGGTGAGAACAATCGACGGTCACACGTGGATGGATGCCTATATACTTATGTCGCGCAACCGTAAGCAGGGAATATCGGTTGAAGTCGACGGCACCAATTCGGAGGGCGACTTCGGTTTCGGAGTCGGCGTTACATACCAGCACCGCGACCTTGCGCGAGGTAGCGAACTGCTTACCGCCAAAGTGCGTACAAGCTACGAAGCCCTTTCGGGCAATTTCGACGGGCTGGTCAACAACCGCTACACTGAATACGCCGGCGAAGTAGGCATAAGCTTTCCAAAGTTCATGGCCCCGTTGCTGCGCCGCTCATTTACCCGACGCATAAGGGCGAATACAGAGTTCGCAGTGTCGTTCAACTATCAGGAACGCCCCGAATACACACGCATTATTGCCGGTGCCGCATGGAAATACCACTGGACTCAGAATCGCCCCTCATTTAACAGTCGCCAGAACTTCGATTTCATCGACATAAATTATGTAAAGCTGCCGCGCTCCACCATCAACTTCCTCGACTCGGTGGCTCCGACAAATCCCTTGCTGCGATATAGCTACGAGGACCATTTTATCATGCGCATGGGCTATACCTACTATCGAAGCAACCGGCGCACCCCCACAGCCACACTCAACGCTTTCGCGATACAGCCGTCGGTAACCACTCTGCGCGCTTCGATCGAAGTTGCAGGCAATCTGCTCTATGCCCTTTCGAACGTTGTAGGCCAGCATCGTCACGACGGCGTGTATAAAATTTTCGGCATACAGTATACCCAGTACGTAAAAGGCGAGGCCGACTATACATACACCCGCAATTTCAATAGCCGCAATGCACTGGCCTTCCATGTCGGAGCAGGCATAGCTTATCCTTACGGCAACTCCAGTATGGTTCCCTTCGAAAAACGCTTTTATGCCGGTGGCGCCAACGGAGTACGCGGCTGGGGAGTGCGTACTCTCGGTCCGGGAGCATACGATTCCAAAAACTCGGTAACCGACTTCATAAACCAGTGCGGCGACATTCGCCTCGACCTAAGCCTGGAGTACCGCGCCAAGCTCTTCTGGGTTTTTGAGGGTGCTCTGTTTATCGATGCCGGAAATATATGGACAATCAAAAACTATGTGAACCAGCCCGGGGGCGAGTTCCGCTTCAATAAGTTCTACAAGCAGATAGCGGCGGCTTACGGCCTTGGCATCCGCATGGACTTCACATACTTTCTGCTGCGTTTCGACCTTGGCATGAAGGCCCATAACCCTGCTATGAATCAGGAGCCGTGGCCATTGATTCATCCCAAATGGGGGCGCGACGCCAATTTCCACTTCTCGGTGGGCTATCCTTTTTGAGTTATTATATGTTGAACGTATAAATGATTTAATTATGTCGAAAAGCCTTGTAATATTTGATCTCGACGGCACACTGCTCAATACTATCGACGACCTTGGAAATTCCGCCAACGAGGCCATGCGTCAGCTGGGCTATCCTACCCATCCGCTGAGTTCATATCCTATGATGGTAGGCAACGGCATTACCCGGCTGATTGAACGGGCGCTCCCCGAAGAGGCTCGCGACGAAAAAACCGTAACCGATGCACGCCACCGTTTCATGGCCTTTTACGACCAGCATTGCTGCGATTTGACTGTGCCCTATCCCGGCATAGAATTGATGCTGGAAGAACTTACCCGTCGCGATATTAATCTGGCCGTGACGTCAAACAAGTATCAACGGGCGGTATCGCAGCTCATAAATCATTTCTTTAGCAAATACAATTTCAAGGTGGTTCTGGGGCAGCACGACGGAGTGCCTACGAAGCCCGACCCGTCGATTGTGTTCGAGGCTCTGGCCATGTGTCCGACTCCGAAATCCGATGTCCTGTATGTTGGCGACTCGGGTGTGGATATGGAAACTGCCCGGCGAGCCTGTGTCGAATCGGTGGGTGTCACCTGGGGCTTCCGCCCTGTGCGTGAACTGAAGGCCGCCTATGCCGACCATATTATTGAGGAACCATGCGATTTGCTGGGATTGCTCTAAAAATAAAGGAGAGTCAAGTGACTCTCCTTTATTTTTAGCCGTATTTACCATTACCATTTCTGGTAGTGTATTTTCTCCGGATTCCACTTGTCTTTGGGCTGGTTTTCGCCTGCGGGATATCCGAGGGTAATCACATTCAGCGGAATTATATTCTCCGGAAGCTGAAGCACACGTCTTACGCCGGAGATACGCTCATCATCCGGATAAACACCACACCACACTGCTCCAAGACCATAAGCGTGGGCTGCAAGCAGTATATTTTCAGTAGAAGCGCTACAGTCCTGAATCCAGTATTCCTGTGCACGACCTTCAAGGGTTTGATTCATGTCGCCGCACACTACTATTGCTGCCGTAGCCCCGGCCAGGTGTGCATGCGGATGCGCTGCGTCGAGGCTGTCGAGAATCTGTCGGTCGGTAATTGCTACATAAGCCCAGGGCTGTTTGTTCACGGCTGTCGGAGCCGCCATACCGGCTCGCAGCAGCAGGTCGAGGGTATCCTTGGCAACTGCCTTTTCGCTGAACTGGCGCACACTTGTGCGAGTCATGATATTTTCTATCACAGCCTCTGTGGCGTTGCATTTGCTATTTTCAGCAGTTTGATTGGTGCCTGTACACGAAGCAACACCGACCATAACGGCCGCGGCCGCCAAGTTTGTTATTATTCCGTTTTTCTTCATAATTAGCTTGTATAGTTTTTATTATGCAAAGATAAGGAAAAAAGGCTTAAAAATGCAGCACGGCTGCGGTTTTTACCGCAGCCGTGCCATTATAGTGGGTAAATTGCATTAGCCTAAACAAAGTATCAGGGCCTGAGCAGCTACCACGCGCAGGAACATTGTGAGCGGGTAAACGGTAGAATAGGCCACTGCCGGAGCATCGTTATTGGTGCTGTTGTTGGCGTAGGCCAGTGCGGGGGGATCGGTACAACCGCCCGAGAACAGACCCATTATTGTAAGGTAATTGATTTTGTATTTTCCGCGGGCAATAAGACCTACTACAATCAGAGGCACCACTGTGATGATGAAACCCCAGATTACCCACCACATGCCGGTAGGATTGAACACGGCGTCGGCAAAACCCTTGCCGGCCGCTATACCTACCGATGCAAGGAAGAGGCAGATGCCGAGCTCGCGCAGAAGCAGCGATGCCGACGATGATGTATAGGTGATGAGCTTGGCCTTGTAACCGAAGCGGCTGAGCAGTATGGCCACTACCAGCGGGCCGCCGGCCAGACCAAGCTTCATGCCGAAGCCTACGTTAATCGAACCAAGCACTATACCCAGTATGATACCCACGAATATGGTTATGAGGTTAGGCTGGTTGAGGCGCTTCATGGAGTTGCCAAGGCGCTGAGCCAAGCGCTCGATATCGTCGAGGTTGCCTACTACGGTGATTCGGTCGCCCATCTGCAGACGAAGGTTGGGCGATGCCAGCAGATCCACGCCGGCACGGTTCACTCGTGTGGCGTTGAGTTTGTAGCCGTTGTGCAGGCGCAGCGAACCAAGGGCCACGCCGTTGTACTCGCTCTTTGTAACTACTATACGACGCGAATAAACCGGTGTGGGGTTCGACTCCCAGTCCATGTCGGATTCCGGACCGATTACAGCCTTGAAGCGCGATACGTCCTGTGCCGAGCATACAATCAGCAGTCTGTCGCCGGTAAATATCTGCGAGCTTGAGCGCGGAATTTCCACCTTGCCGTCTTTATTCATAATACGCGAAACCACAAAGTTGCACTGTATCACATCGTGCAGCTGCAGCAGAGTATGTCCGCTTACGAGTTTGTTGGTTACTTCGATGGTGATTATGTAGGGCTTGAGCTGGGCGCTTTCCTGGTCTTGCTCGATTTCCAGAATTTCGTCCTGCACTTTGATGCCGAATATCCCCTTGATAACGAACATGGCAAGAATAATGCCTACCACACCGAGCGGATAAGCCGCGGCATAGCCCGAGGCCATTATATTGGCCTGTTCGGCTCCGGCCGTCATGGTGGTGATGGTTTGCTGTGCGGCTGCCAGACCGGGCGTGTTGGTCACAGCACCGCTCATCACACCAACCAGAGCACTGATATCGTTTATATTGCCGAAGTAGTAAATGCCAAGCACTATCAGCACGTTGAGTGCTATACCGGTCATAGCAAGCATGTTGAGCCTTATTCCTCCCTCCTTGAATGAGGAGAAAAAGCCCGGGCCTACCTGGAGGCCAATCGAGAAAATAAACAGTATGAGGCCGAATTCGCGCACGAATTTAAGAATTTCGCTGTTCACCACATAACCAAGATGACCCATCAGAATTCCTACAAAAAGCACGAATGTCACTCCCAGCGATACACCGAATATTTTCAGTTTACCGATAAAAATGCCGGCTGCAATCACAAAGGAATACAATACCAGAGTGCTGGCTATACCCTCCTGACCTGGACTGAAAATTTGTAACAAATCCATAAAACAATAAAATATCTGAATATCAATTAATTAATTAATTTATCAAAAATTTTGTACAAAGTTAGCTAAAATTTTGCATATATTAGCTATGTATACCTACAAATTCCGCCTCACAATATTTCGGAGTGTCGTACGTTACATATTATAATATATATTCATGCCAATGTATCCACGATTTTTCAAAGCAGCCGTCGTGCTGCTTGCCTGCGGCATTTTAGCAGTGTCATGCGGCGGTCCGAAAATAGCGACTGCCGACGAGCAGATGGCCCGCGGCGAGTTTTTCGACGCGGCTAATACTTATCGCAAACTTTACAATAAATATAAAAAGGCTGACGAAAGGGCGCTTCGTGGCGAGATTGCCCTCAAGATGGCCCAATGCTATTCGCGAATCAACATGACGGCGAAGGCTTCGGCGGCATATCAGAATGCAATTAGATACGGCGCCGCCGACTCGTCGACCACTCTGCAGCTGGCGCGCAGCCTGCACACCGAGGGCAAATATGCCGCCGCTGCCAAGGCTTACAACGACTATCTGGCTCATGACCCGAACAGCGATATAGCAAAAATAGGCCTTATCGGTGCGCGCATGGCGGCTGACAAGGAGCATGGCAAGACCCGATATGTGGTCAAGAACGCCAAACTGTTCAATTCGCGCCGAGCCGACTTCGCCCCGATGTTTTTCGATGCCTCGCACGACCAGCTTTACTTCACCACAACCAACGAGAAAGTGAACGGCACAAAACGCTCCGAAATCACCGGCATGAAAAAGAGCGATATATGGCGCGCGACCAAAAACGAGCGTGGCGAATGGAACCGGCCCGAAGCGGTGGAAGGCGAACTCAACAGCGAGCTCGACGAAGGAATTGTGAGCTTTTCGCCCGACGGCTCGACCATGTATCTCACCAAAGCCCGCAGGGAACTAAATGCCAATACCGGCGTGGAAATATATACCTCGCAACGCAGCGATGCCAAATGGAGCGCTCCGGTAAAGTTGGAAATCACTGCCGACACTCTATCGAGCTATGGACATCCGGCGGTTTCGCCCGACGGCAACTGGCTGTACTTTACCAGCGACATGCCCGGCGGAAGCGGTGGCCGCGATATATGGCGAATCAACCTCAAGGAGCGTGTCGGTTCGCTGGAAAATCTTGGCGAGTGGATAAACACTCCCGGCGATGAGATGTTCCCTTATGTGCGTACCGATTCGGTACTGTATTTTGCCTCCGACGGCCATCCCGGTTACGGCGGCCTTGACATTTTCCGTGCCGAACTGACCAAATCGGGTGGCTGGAGTGTCACCAACATGGGTCGTCCCATAAACTCGGCTGGCGATGATTTCGGCATTACCTTCGGCGAAGGCGAGAGTGGTTTTTTCAGCAGCAATCGTGGCGACGGCAAGGGTTATGACCATATATATTCATTTGAACTGCCTGATTTGAAAATCATAATCAGCGGCTGGGTTGTAGACAAAGACGACGAACCTGTGCCAAATGCCATAATACGAATTGTAGGCAACGACGGAAGTAACCAGAAGCAAGTAGCAAAAACCGATGGCTCGTTCTCGTTCCCGCTTCAGCGCGGGGTAAGCTATGTGATGCTGGCCGGAGCAAAAGGATACCTTAACCAGAAGCAGGAGTTCACTGCCGATGACGCCGAGGAAGACGCTGAGTACGGCGTGGACTTTGTGCTGGCGTCAATCAACAAGCCTCAGGTTGTCGACAATATATTTTACGACTTCGACAAGGCCACTCTGCGCCCGGAATCGAAACAGGCCCTCGATGAACTGGCCCAGGTGCTGCGCGACAATCCGAACGTTACCATCGAGATGGCTTCGCACACCGACCGTAAAGGCAGCGATGAATACAATCTGAACCTGTCGAGCCGCCGCGCACAGTCGGTTATCGAATATCTGATTTCGGTAGGTATAGCCTCCGACCGACTGCAGTCGCAGGGGTATGGCGAATCGCGCCCCAAGATGGTTACAAAACGCATCAACAAAGAATATCCGCAGTTCGACGAAGGAGTAACCTTATCGGAAGACTTTATTCTGACTCTTTCGCCTGAAGACCAGGAGGCCGCCGACCAGATAAACCGGCGCACCGAATTCCAGGTACTTTCAATTGACTACCAGATGTACTGAAAATGAAATTCAGAACCGAAACCGAACTACCCCGCAGCACACACCGCATTGCCCACGGCGATGGCGGTGTGATGCTGTTAGGCTCATGCTTCAGCGACAACATAGGCCAACGGCTTTGCGACGACGGCTTCGATGTATGCCACAACCCTATGGGTTCGCTGTACAACCCCGCATCGTTGCACGCTTTCATCAGCCGACTGCTTTCGATTACCGAATCCGATGGCTCTGTATCTGAGTCGGCCGAAGCCTATAATGCCTCTGACCTCACCCTCGCAGGCGATGGCCAATGGCATGCTCTCGACTTTCCACTGCGCTACAGCGGCGACGATCCCGATGCACTTTTGTGCAGAATAAACACAGAATGCTGTGAGGCAGCCCGGAACTTTGCCCGTGCCCAAACCATAATCATTACTTTCGGCACTGCCTGGTGCTTCGAGATAATATCGAATGGCAAGGTTGCCGGCAACTGCCATAAACTTCCGGCCTCGGAGTTCGTGCGCCGGCGCATGAATCCTGCCGATATAACGGCAATGTGGCAGCCGCTGGTGCATCGCCTGCGCGATATGGGCAAGCACGTTATGGCTACGGTCAGCCCCATCAGGCACCTGGCCGATGGGCTCCACGGCAATCAGCTCAGTAAAGCAACTCTGTTGCTTGCCGTCGATGCCCTGGAAGGGGTTGAATACTTTCCTGCCTACGAGGCTGTAGTCGACGATTTGCGCGACTACCGTTTCTATGCCGATGACCTCAAGCACCCCTCGGCAATGGCCGTGGAGTACATATATAATATATTTTCACAAACATATTTTTCAAAAGAAACCCTCGAGGAGGCCAGTCGCAGACATGCCGCACGCCTTCGCGAGGCGCACCGACCATTGCTATGATTTACAATGACGCAAAGTCCGCTTTTGCGGATTTGAAAAATCTGACCTTTATGATTAGCGACAGCCGCGCCCTTACCGACCCTGTCCATACTGTGTTCGCCGCTGTCCGCACTGCCACCGGCGACGGCCACCGATATATATCCGATATGTACCTGCGTGGAGTCAGAGCATTCATAGTCGAGCATATACCCGACGAACTGGCTGAAGGTGCCTCCGGGCCCGATATTATCTGGCTGGTTGTACCCGATGTTACGAAGGCTATGCTTAGCCTCGGAGCCATGATGCGCGACAGCCGTTGCCACGGCATCAACATCGCCATTACCGGCAGCCGCGGCAAAACGGTGGTGAAAGAACTGATTTATCAGGCATTGTTGAAACTCGAGGACCCAGTGCGAAGCCCCAGAAGCTGGAACAGCCATATTGGCGTGGCCCTGAGCTTGTGGGAATTCAACTCGCAGCACGACCACAACATTGTGGAGGTGGGCATCGACGGCCCCGGTCAGATACAGCTTTCGATGGAAGCCATCAATCCGCAGATGGGAATACTCACAAGCATCACCGACATGCACGATTCAGGATTTGAGTCGCGCCAAGAGAAGATTCGCCAGAAACTCAAGCTCTTTGCCGGATGCCGTACCCTGCTGTACGATGCCTGTTGCCATCCGCAAATCAACGAACTGGTGAAAAACGCCTGTCCGCAGGCTGTGCTTATTCCGGTAAGCTGCTCGCCATATACCCCTGAACGCATCAACAAGGCACTGGCCAAAGCGGCCCTTCAGGCGCTTGGATATGAACGTCAGGCCGATGAACTGCTGCGCGATGTCGCAGAGGTAAATTCACGTATCGACGTGCACGAAGGCCTCAACGACTGCCTGATGCTGTTCGATGCCTTTACTTCCGACCTGCGTTCGCTGCGCGACGCCCTCGACTACATGCGGCGGCGCACTACCTCCGGCCGTACACTCACCGTAATTCTCGGCGACCTGCAGCACTGGTACGGCCAGGACCTCGACTCGCTCTACCGCCAAGCCAACGACCTGCTGCACGATTATGGCGTTACGCGCATGATTGCAGTCGGACCTGAAATTTATCGCCGCCGCGAGATGTTCGACCCGCTGATTGCCAAAGAATTTCTTTATGATCCCAGCGAATTCCTGAGCAAATACGACATTGACCGTTTCAACTCCGAGCTCATACTGATAAAGGGTGCGCCCGACAGCGGATTCTCGTGCATAAAGGATGTACTCGAATCGCCGCGTCACGACACCATCATGGAAATAAATCTCGATGCCGCTGCCCACAACTTCAACTATTACCGCAGTCTGCTCGCACCCGGCACCGGACTGATAGCCATGGTAAAGGCCTCTGCATACGGCGTGGGGTCGCTCGAACTGGCCAAGACTCTACAAAGCTGCCGGGCCGCCTATCTGGCGGTAGCGGTGGCCGACGAAGGCGTGGAATTGCGCCGGGCAGGCATAACAATGCCTATACTGGTGCTCAACCCCATAACCAACAACTACAGCGCCCTGTTCGACCGCCGGCTTGAACCCACGGTATTTTCGCTCAAAGAGTATTTCACCCTTAAAAACGAAGCACGGCGAAGAGGCATCACCAACTATCCCATACATATCAAACTCGACACCGGCATGCACCGTCTGGGCTTCATCCAGTCGGAACTGCCCGAACTGTGCCGATACCTCAGCGATCCGTCGGTTCTGCGGGTCGAATCGGTATTCTCGCATCTGGCCACTGCCGACTGCATTGACATGGACGACTATACCGAGATGCAGCTCAACAACTACGCCTCGATGACCGATCTGATGCTGTCGCTGATGCCCTACCCCTTCAAACGCCACATACTCAATACTGCCGGCATAAGCCGATATCCGCAGTATCACTACGACATGGTCCGACTGGGCATAGGCCTGTACGGTGTCGACCCTTTGGGCGAGAATCCGGCGCTCGAAACTGTGGCTCGCCTCAGTACCACGGTAATAGCAAAACGCTCCTGGCCTGCCGGCACCACTATTGGCTATGGCAGACGCGGGCTGCTGAAGCGCGACTCGGTGGTAGCCACCATACCCATAGGCTACGCCGATGGTATCGACCGTCATTTCGGCTGTGGTGCGGCGTCGTTTGCCGTACGCGGCACCATGTGCCCGACAATAGGCAGCATATGCATGGACCTCTGCATGATAGACGTGACCGATGTCCCGGGCGTGCAGGTAGGCGACGAGGTGGAAATATTCGGCCCGGCAGCTCCGATACACCGTCTGAGCGATGTTCAAGGCACAATTCCGTATGAAATTTTAACTTCCGTCAGTCCGCGGGTACGCAGGATATACTTCCGGGAATAAGATTTTTTTGCTAACTTTGCCGTTCACTAAAAGAACCAACCATGCCGGAACAACAAAAATATACTCCGCGGGCTCCAAAAATGGCGACAGCCTCGAATATAGGCGATATCGACGGGCGAAAAGCTCCGCGCGATACCGTGTTCGAGGCCGCCGTACTCGGCGCCTTGATGCTCGAGAAGGATGCCTATACAACAGTATGCGACATTCTCAAGCCCGAGTGTTTTTATGAACCAAACTATCAGAAAATATACGAGGCCATCCAGGCTCTGGGCGTAAGCCAGCGCCCCATCGACGTGCTGTCGGTTACGCAGCAGTTGCGCCTCAATGGCACTCTCGACGAAGTCGGGGGGCCGGTGGCTGTGGTAAACCTCTCAACCACGGTAAACTCGGCGGCCAACGTGGAATACCACGCCCGGATTGTGGCTCAGAAGTACCTCGCTCGCGAGCTTATTGCCTTTACTTCGAATATTCAGAGTAAGGCTTTCGACGAAAGCAACGACGTCGACGATTTGCTTCAGGAAGCTGAAGGTCGTCTGTTCGAGATTTCGCAGCGCAATGTCAAGCGCGATGTGGTACAAATCGACCCCGTGGTGGATCAGGCTCTTAAACAGATTGAAGCCGCGGCTAACCGTTCGTCGGGTCTGAGCGGACTCGAAACCGGCTTCCACGAACTCGACAAACTGACTTCCGGCTGGCAGAATTCCGACCTTATCATCGTGGCGGCACGTCCGGCAATGGGCAAGACTGCTTTTGTGCTGTCCATGGCTAAGAACATGGCTGTTAACTATAATATCCCAGTGGCCATATTCTCGCTCGAAATGAGTAATATTCAGCTTGTGAACCGTCTGATTTCGAACGTGTGTGAGATCGAAGGCGGAAAAATCAAGAGCGGAAATCTCGACTCGCTCGAATGGGAGAAACTATCGTCACGTTCAAAGCAGCTCAACGGTGTGCCACTGTACATTGACGATACCGCATCGCTGTCGGTGTTCGAACTTCGAACTAAAGCCCGGCGTCTGGTGCGCGAACACAACGTCAAAATCATAATCATCGACTACCTTCAGCTGATGAACGCATCAGGCATGAAGTTCGGCAGCCGCGAGCAGGAGGTTAGTATGATATCCCGCTCGGTCAAGCAGCTGGCCAAGGAACTGAACATTCCTATTATAGCGCTGTCGCAGCTTAGCCGTGCCATTGAATCGCGAGGCGACAACAAACGTCCGCAGCTGAGCGACCTTCGTGAATCGGGTGCGATTGAACAGGATGCCGACATTGTATGCTTCATTCACCGTCCGGAATATTATATACACGCCGATACCGATGCGAGCGGCAAGGATATCCGAGGTTTGGCCGAATTTATCGTGGCCAAACACCGTAGCGGTAAGGTCGATGATGTGCAGATGCGCTTCCGCGCTCCTTTCGCCAGGTTCGAGAACTGGTCGTCGGACGTGAACATCGGTATGGCCATACAAGGTTCGCGTCTGAACCAGCCCGACGGAGGCAACGCTCCTATGCCGCAAAGCGACCCGCTGTCAGGCGGTACTGTTGATATATCGCCCGCGTCCCCCAACGAAAATCTCCCCTTCTGATATGGTTGTATTTCCGCAATGTAAAATCAATCTCGGCCTTTATATCGAGCGCCGGCGCCCGGACGGCTATCACGACATAGCCACAGTGATGCTGCCTGTAGGCTGGACCGATGTACTCGAAGTGCTTCCCGGCGAAACCGACGATGTCCGCCTTTTCTGCTACGGGCGTCCGGTTGACTGTCCGCCGGAAAAGAATCTTGTAGTAAAGGCTTACCGCGCTCTTGCCGCGGATTTAGGCGAATTGCCTCCGGTAGATATACATCTTGAAAAGATTGTGCCGGACGGAGCCGGACTTGGCGGAGGCTCGGCAGATGCCGCAGCCACCCTCATGGCCGTCAACGAACTTTTCGGATTGGGTCTGGGCAAGGAGCGTCTTGCAGCTGTAGCGGCACGTATAGGTGCCGACTGTCCGCTGTTTGTGTATAACCGCCCTATGCTTGCCACCGGTACAGGTACTACCCTTACGCCGATTGATGTGGACTTGAACAGTTATACTCTGCTGATAGCCAAGCCCCGAGGCTGCGCTGTTTCGACAGCTCAGGCGTATGCCGGAGTTCGTCCGTCGGGGCCGGCGCCCGATTTGAACGCGATACTCGGTAGCGGTATCGGCAGCTGGCGCGATACTCTTGTAAACGAATTCGAGCACGGAGTTTTTGCTGCGGCTCCCCGTATAGCCGAGGTCAAAGCGGCCATGTATGACGCAGGGGCAGTGTACTCGGCCATGAGCGGAAGCGGTGCGGCTGTTTTCGGTATTTTTGACAGCAGGGAAAAGGCTGAGGCTCTTAGTCTGCCTGACTGCGACGTATACATACAATAAGGTTTTATACATACACCCGGCGCCAGACTGCTATATCGTAGTCTGGCGCCGGGTGTATGTATTCTTTTTACTCGAAAATGTGTTTGAGTTTCGAGAATATCCGCTGTTTTTCAGCCTCGGTAGGAGTGATGTTGGGCGAGCCTTTGAGAGTTTCGATTGCCTGACGCTCGCTGTCGCTGAGATTCTCGGGAATGTATACCATCACGTTGATAAGTTCGTCGCCTGTGCCTGAACTTTCCTGCGATGGCAGACCTTTGCCTCTGAGTCGGAGCACCTTGCCGGGTTGTGTGCCGGCAGCGATTTTCAGCCTTGCGCGGCCGCTGATGGTGGGCACTTCGACACTTCCGCCGAGTATGGCTGTAGGCAGGTCGAGCATCAGATTATATATCACATCGTTGCCATCGCGAATCAGTTCGGGATGCTTAACTTCCTCAATCACAACCAGCAGGTCGCCGTTCACGCCGCCACGGCGCGGAGCGTTGCCCTTGCCGCGTACTGTCAGTATCATGCCGTCGGATACACCTGCGGGAATATGGAACGAAATCTGCTGGTCTTTACGCTGTATGCCCTCGCCGTTGCAATAAGAGCAGCGCTCGGTGATGGTCTTGCCCGAGCCTTCACATTCCGGACATATTACCTGCGACTGCATAGCACCGAAAATCGAGTTCTGCACCTGGGTAATCGAACCGGTACCGTGGCAGGTATTACAGGTAGCGAATGCCACTCCGTCTTTGGCTCCGGTGCCGTTGCAGTGTTCACACTTAACGTAAGTAGGAATCTTCAGTGTCTTGTCCACACCCTTTGCGATATCCTCAAGCGACATTTTCACACGTATGCGCAGGTCGGTGCCTCGGCGCTGACGGGCACGGGCGTGAGTACGGCCTCCTGTGGCACCGCCGAATCCGCCGCCCATATCCATATGGCCGCCGAATATATCGCCGAACATGGAGAAGATGTCGTCCATCGACATACCTCCGCCACCGAAACCGTAGCTGCCGCCACCGCCCGGGAATCCCTGCGGACCCATATTGTGACCGAACTGGTCGTAGCGCTGACGCTTTTCGTCGTTGGAAAGCACATCGTATGCCTCGGCAGCCTCCTTGAATTTCTCTTCGGCCGCCTTATCGCCCGGGTTTTTATCAGGATGATATTTTATGGCCATCTTTCGATAGGCCTTTTTTATTTCGTCGGCGGTGGCGTTTTTTGTCACGCCGAGAACTTCGTAGTAATCTCGTTTTTCGCTCATGTCAGCCGTGATGTAGAAATTATTATTCGCCTACAGCCACTTTTGCATGGCGCAGAACCTTGTCATTAATGGTATAGCCTTTCTGGGTGGTGTCTATTACCTTGCCTTTAAGGTCTTCGCTCGGAGCCGGTATGGTAGCGATTGCTTCGTGAAGATCGGCATCGAAATCCATGCCGGTCGATTCCATGGCTTTGACTCCGTTCTGTTCGAGGTACTTAACCAGTTTGTTGTAAATCAGCTCCATGCCTTCGCGAATGGCATTGGGGTCTTCGCTGTCGCGAGTAGCCTCAAGGCCTCGTTCAAAATCATCTACAATCGGGAGCAGACCGGCCAGAATCTTTTCGTTGCCGTTTTTGAGCAGGTCTTCTTTCTCGCGACGCACACGTTTGCGGAAGTTGTCGAAGTCGGCCATAAGAAACATATAGTCTTTCTTCTCCTTTTCTACAGCCGCCTGGGCTTCGTCGAGCTGCTTGCGCAGTGCTTCCATCTCGCCAAGTTCTTCATTAAGGGCATCGGCAAGTTCAGTCTGTTCGTTATCGGTATCCAGAATATCGTCCACTACTTCCGGTTCTTCCTGGGGCTTTTGATTATGTTTGTCGTATTTCATATCTTTTTTAGTATGTTTTATCGAGTTGTGTAATGCAAAAACTTTGCCAAAGTGACACACTCAAGCAAGTATTTTATAATAAAAACAAAAACAAGTCAATAACGTTCAACGTCGTTTTACCATTGCAAGCTGAATGTGCTGTCAGCGGCATTATGAACGGCAACCCCGGCTTTGCGGCAGTCGGTTTCGTAGCGTCTGCGCCGTTTTTTCGACAGGCCTGATGTAAGAATCACGCACCGCGGACTCATCTTCTGTACCAATTCGGCGATATCCAGATTTTTATTCGTGCCTACCACGACATAATCCGCTTGCAGCGGTATTATATCGTCGGCATCTCTTGCTATCCACAGGGTATATGGACCGGCATGGAGCAGACTGCCATTGCGGCCGAAGCCATCAGCACGCATGTCGACACTGTCGCACAGACTGAAATTGCCGTGGCAGCGACGCATCCTCAGCCATGTTTCGTAGCGCCTGCTGCATGCCGACAATGTCGCATGAGTGGCAGGCGCGCTGCCTTCGCAATACAGCATGGCTGCTTCGCCCTGACGCATTATTACACGGGTTTCGGCGCTGTGGGAGGGTATGTACAGCTCGCCGTATGGATTCTTTTCGGCAAAGACTCTCTGCGCCCCCAGTGACAGCAATACACATATTGCCGCCATAATCCACGGCAGATGTCTGCGACGGTTCAGCGCCACAGCCGCAAGGATAATTGCCATAGCAAGCAGCAATGCCGTAACGATTGTTGGATATATTCCGGTGATTTCGTTATGAGGCAAGCCGGTGAGCATGCGACAGAAACGGTAGGCGAAGCTGTATAGCCCGTCGAGGGTCCACACCAGTATTCCGCAACTGCCGCCACATACAGCAATCAGCGACAGTACCGCTCCTCCGCCGATTATAAGCGACGATATCAGTGTTATAACCGCATTGGCCGGGAGGAACAACAGCGGAAAGCTATGGAAGTACATGGCCGATACCACTGCTGTGCCGAGTACTGCCGCCACGGGTACCGTGATTATCGACATTAGCAGATGCGGGTAACGGCGCCGTCGGCTGAACGGGTTCAGCTGCTCGGCGAATGCCATCAGTCCTGCTACAGCAGTGAACGACAGCTGGAATCCCGGCGAATACAGCAGCCCCGGATTCCATACAAGCATCACCAATGCGGCGGCGGCCAGTGTGTTGAATCCCACACCCTGCCGCTGCATCATTTTGCCGCCAAGTACTATACTCAGCATCAGGGCCGCCCTGACTGCCGATGCCGGCATACCGCTGACAAGTACATAGAACCACACAGCTGCCAATATCGCTACATGGCGCCAGCGTGCGTACCTGCGCCACAGACGCAGCGGATATAGAAGCAGTGAAGCCAGTCCGGCGAACAACGCCACATGGAAACCACTCAGGGCCAGCAGATGAGCCAGGCCGAGGGTGCGGAATGTTTCACGCACTTCGGGCGACAGGTTATTGTCATCGCCGCATACGGTGGCTACTACAAAATCGGCGGTGCGTTCGCTCAGGCCCGATAGATATATGGCATCGGCCAGATTGTTGCGGTATTGGCGCAGTCGCTCACCGATGCCGCTGCCGGGAGTGACTACGCAAAAGCCGTCGCTACCGGCAGTCATAATGGCCGAAACGCGGTCGACGGCAGCAAAGGCAGCATAGTCGGTTTCGTATGGAAGTCCGTCGAATTTAGCGGCATCGCGCAGATAGCCTTCCGCATGTACCCGCGACCCTATGCCGGCCTCATCGGCATGGCACAGGAGTGAAATCCAAATCCGCACAGGGCTGTCGAGCCCCACGCCTCCGATGGTATCTGCGGCAACAAGCAGACGGCTGTAGTCGCCCGACGGTACTATGCGCAGTACTTTGGCACTCAGCTTCACATTGCTGCCGTGCATGCTCGCAGGCAATGAAGCCGAGGCATGTACCGAGGCACAAAACCATCCGGCGGCAATAGCCAGTACACCAAAAGTGTAGAATCTGTCAGGGAAGTACAGCAGCGCTACGCACACCGCGGCGATGATGGCTATCAGATACCATTGCACCCCAAAACCGAACAGCAGGATTCCTGCCATGTATCCTATTGTTACAGGTACGACAGGAATCCTGCTGTATGGGGCTTTCATTCTGTATTGCGCTTAGGGTATCGTAGACTCTACTACAAACAGGCTGCCTACGCCTATTACAATCCATAGCAGCACAGCCAGAAGCAGCGGCTTGACGCCGACCTGCTTTACTGTGGCCAGCGACAGCGAGGCGCCAATCATAAACAGGGTCACCACCATGCCGCGTTTGGCAATCCACACCATAATATCAACAAACCACTGTGGTATGGGCAGATATGTGTTTGCAACCATGGCGAGAATGAATATGAATATGAACCATGGTATGGAAATCTTGCTGCCCTTTTCGCGGAATATAAACATGGTGACAAGGGCAAGCGGGATTATCCAAAGGGCGCGGGTAAGTTTAATCAGTGTGGCAATCTGCAGAGCTTCCTCGCCGTAGCTTTCACCTGCACCTACCACCGACGAAGTGTCGTGGATGGCAATGGCTGCCCAGGTGCCGAACTGCTGCTGGCTCATATCAAGCAGGTGGCCAATCGGCGGGAATATAAACAGAGCTATCGCATTGAGTATGAAAATAACGCCCAGCGACACTGCCATTTCATTTTCATTAGCCTTCAGCACCGGACCTACTGCCGCAATGGCCGATCCGCCGCAGATGGCCGTACCTGACGAAATCAGGTAACTGGTCTTGCGGTTGATGTGCAGCCAGTAACCGCCCAGAACTCCGAGTGTCATTACGCCTACAACGCTTACTACAGTAAACATCATGCCCTCGGAACCCGATTTGAGCGATTCCTGCAGATTCATGTTAAATCCGAGGCAGACCACTGCTATCTGCAGCAGATATTTCGAACACTTTTTGTTGAATTTCGGGCACGGGTTCTTCATGCAGAAAGCAAACACAAGGCCTGCTAAAAGTGCCAGAGGTGCGTTTACTATCGGAAGCCCGAGTTTATCCCAAGGGATTAGAATAATCGCTATCGCTGCAATATAAATAATCAACGGCCGGCTGATAACTGTTTTTTCTTCGTTCAGATTGATTCCTTTTTTTTCTTTCATTTTGGTTTATAATTTATAATCTGAAAATGCGCCACGACTCGAAAGCCTGCAGAAGCAGCATTTCAAGGCCGTTTTTTGTTTCGGCCCCTTGCTTTGATGCAAGGCGCATGAATTCGGTTATTTCGGGGTTGTACACCAGGTCGTATGCCAGATGGTCGGGCGTGAACAGTCCGTAAGGCACAGGAGGGGCCTCGCCTATATGCGGATACATGCCCAATGGTGTGGCATTTACTACAATCTTATGCTCGGCCATCACGGCGGCATCAATGTCGGCATAGCTTATATATCCGGGACCGGGACGGCGCGACACAAGGGTTGCTTTCAGCCCCAGGCGTTCGAATCCGGCCATACATGCAGTCGCTGCTCCGCCGGTGCCCAGTATCAGAGCCGCCTTACGGCCTTTGAGTACAGGCTCCAGCGAGTCGGCAAAGCCCTGCACATCGCTGTTATAGCCTTTCATTACCGGATTTTTGCCTGGATGCCGTATAATCTTTATTACATTTACAGCCTGGACTTTGTCGGCGAGAGGGTCGAGCGATTCCATCATCGGAATCACATCGCGCTTATAAGGGCTTGTGACATTCAGCCCTGACAATGCCGGATATTCGGCCAGAAGCCGTGGCAACTCAGCCACAGAGTCGATTTCAAAATTCAGATAACGGGCATCTATGCCCTCGGCTTCGAACTTGCGATTAAAAAAATCGGCGGATAACGAATGGCCAAGAGGTTTGCCTATAAGGCCGTATAGTTTCATGTAAGCGTATGCCATGACATAAAATTTTGTGCAAAGTTACAAAAAGTAGCGTTTACTTGTATGCCAAATCAATAAAAATTCGTAACTTTGTGGGCAATAAAAACGGCAGACTTGTCTACTGACCGTATATCAATCGATATCACATATATAAAAATAATAATATGTCGTTTATTGCTGACCGCGTAAAAATGGAAGGACTCACCTTTGACGATGTCCTCCTTATTCCGGCTTATTCGGAAGTACTCCCTCGTGACGTAAAACTTACAACTCGTTTCTCGCGCAACATCACCTTGAACGTACCCCTGGTTTCAGCCGCCATGGATACCGTAACCGAAGCACAGCTGGCTATTGCCATAGCCCGTGAAGGCGGCATAGGTGTAATTCACAAAAACATGCCTATTGCCGAGCAGGCCCGCCAGGTACATGCTGTGAAGCGTGCAGAAAACGGCATGATTTATGACCCCGTGACTATTCTGCGCGGTTCTTCAGTAAAAGACGCCCTCGACATGATGGAGGAATATCACATTGGCGGTATTCCTGTTGTGGATGAAAATGGTATGCTCGTTGGCATCGTTACCAACCGCGACCTCCGCTTTGAGTCCAACCTCGGACGCCCTATCGACGAGGTTATGACTTCGAAAGATATTATCACCACCGACCAAAGCACCAACCTTGAGGAGGCCGCCCGCATACTGCAGCGACACAAAATCGAGAAACTGCCCGTTGTCGATTCCAAGGGCAAGCTCGTGGGACTGGTGACTTACAAGGATATAACCAAAGCCAAGGACAAGCCCAACGCATGCAAGGATAATCTCGGACGCCTACGTGTGGCAGCCGGCATCGGTGTCACTCCCGATTCGATGGAGCGCGCCGACGCACTCGTGGCCGCCGGAGTCGACGCCCTGGTAATCGACACCGCCCACGGCCACAGCAAAGGTGTGATAGGAGTACTTCGTGCCGTAAAGGAAAAATACCCCCATATTGACGTGGTAGTAGGTAACATCGCTACCGGCGACGCCGCCAGATACCTTGTTGAAAACGGCGCCGACGGCGTAAAAGTTGGCATTGGCCCGGGCTCGATATGCACCACCCGCGTAATAGCAGGTGTGGGTGTACCCCAGTTGTCGGCTGTTTACGATGTAGCCAAGGCTCTGGCAGGCACGGATGTGCCTCTGATTGCCGACGGCGGTATTCGATATTCGGGCGATATTGTAAAAGCTCTCGCGGCAGGCGCGCACTCCGTAATGCTCGGCGGCATGCTGGCCGGCGTGGAGGAATCACCCGGCGACACCATCATCTACAATGGCCGTAAATACAAATCATATCGAGGCATGGGTTCGCTTGAAGCCATGGAGAAGGGTTCGAAAGACCGCTATTTTCAGGGCAACGAAACCGACGCCAAGAAACTCGTGCCGGAAGGCATCGCAGCCCGCGTACCCTACAAAGGCCTGCTCTACGAAGTGGTATACCAGATGCTTGGCGGTCTGCGCGCCGGCATGGGCTATTGCGGCGCCGCCGACATCGAAGCCCTGCATAACGCCAAATTCACCCGCATCACCAATGCCGGCGTGGCTGAAAGCCATCCGCACGATGTAGCCATCACATCCGAAGCCCCCAACTACAGCACATCGCAGCGCTAATAAGTGCGATATAATATAATAAAAGTCGTGGCATCTGATTCATTTTGATGCCGCGACTCTTATTTTTTTATATCAAGGCATAATAAACACATGGCGTTTCCGTTATAACGAGTAGTGAAAAAACGCAACAACTGATGAAAAAGTATTTTGTTTCGGCAGCAGTGCTCGGAGCCGTGCTCCTGGCAGTAAGCGCCAAAAATAACGACCCCGTGCTGATGACAGTCAACGGCAAAAAAGTGCCGCTGAGCGAATTCGAATATCTATACAAGAAAAACAATTCGCAGCAACTTCAGCCCCAGACCATCGACGAATATGTCGATATGTTTGTGAACTACAAGCTCAAGGTAGCTGACGCCGAGGCCGCCGGACTCGACACCACTGAGGCGTTCAATCAGGAACTGACCAAATACTGCAACGATCTCGCCCGCCCATATCTGCGCGACCAGGCCCTCGCCGACTCGCTTGCAAGGGCAAGCTACGAGCATAATCTTGAAACAGTGACCGTAAGCCATATTATGCTCTCCGCCGGCCAGAATGCCGACGAATACAACAAGGCTTACGCTACCCTCGATTCGCTGCGCAGCGACATTATTGCAGGAAAAACCACCTTTGAAGACGTTGCCTCGATATATTCGGTCGACCGCGGTTCGAAAGTGCGCGGAGGATTTATGGGTCCTGTGATTGCGGGACGCTTACCCTGGGCCTTCGAAGACATGGCGTACAACACCAAGGTTGGCGAGATAAGCCCTATTGTAAACTCCGGATTCGGCCTGCACATTATCCGTGTGGAAAAGCGTGAACCGGCCAAAGGCGAAGTGCATGCGGCTCACATTCTTAAACTGACACGCGACGTGCCCGAAGACCGCATAGCGGCCATTGAGGCTGAAATAGACTCGATTTACGAGGTCGTAAGCGCACCCGACGCGAATTTCGCCGAAGTTGCCAAACGCGAATCACAGGACCCCGGTTCGGCCCGCAAAGGCGGTGACCTCGGCTGGTTCGGTCCCGGCATGATGGTACAGCCCTTCGACAGCATTTCGTTCGCGCTGGCCAACGGCGAAATTTCAAAGCCGTTCAAAACTTCATTCGGCTACCATATTATAAAGCGATATGATCATCGCGGTGTAGCCGGCTTCGACGAAATGCGCGAACAGATCAACAAGATGATGGAACGTGACATTCGCGGTGTGATGCCCGAGCAGCGCCGCCTCGAACAGCTGGCCAAGGAATTCAAAGCCGAACTCAATCCTGCTTCGTTTGATGCCTACGTAGCCAACAACGGCGACAAAAAACTGGCCGCATATACCATCAACGGCAAAGCAGTGACCGTAGCCTCGATTGCCGACAAGCTCAACGCCACAGGTATTGCGCCCACCGAGCCCAAGGCTTTGGCCGAAGCGCTTAGCCAGCTGGCACAGGCCAATATGTATGAAGATGTATTGAAATTGGCCCGTGAGCAGCTACTTCAGACAAACGCCGATTACCGCAATCTCACCAATGAGTATCGCGACGGTATTCTGATGTTCGAGATTTCGAACCGCAATGTCTGGGACCGTGCGGCAAAAGACACCGAAGGTCTGGAGAACTTCTTCCGCGCTCATCGCGAAAACTACAAGTTTGAGTCGCCCAAATACAAAGCTTTCATAGTGTTTGCAACATGCGATTCGACCATGAACGAGGCCAAGGAATACGCCGAGTCGCTGGGTACTCCCGACCCTGCCACTTTCGCACGCCTGATGACCGACAAATTCGGACGTGAAATTAAAGTGGAACGTGTAATCGCAGCCAAAGGCGAAAACCCCATCACCGACTTCCTTGGTTTCGGTATGTCCAAGCCCGCGCCTGGCAACTCACGCTGGAACTTCTACTTCCCCGTTGCCGGCAAGGTTATCGACGCTCCCGAGGATGCGGCTGATGTGAAAGGCGCTGTAACCAACGACTACCAGAGCGAACTCGAACGCGAGTGGCTCGACCGTATTCACAAGAAATACAAGGTAAAGGTGAACAAAAAAGTACTCAAAGAGGTTAAATAACACAGTAAGCCCCGCCTCCATCGGCGGGGCTTTTTCAATATTATGCAAATCAGAATATCCACAGCCCTTGTAGCCGCACTGCTGCTTGCCTCCTGCTACAACAGAGCCGGAGAAAAGACCGCGCAGGAGAAACCGGTGGCCCGTGTCGGCAAAGCCACCCTCAGCCGAAGCGACATCGTAGCCAATGTGCCGCCCGGCATGAGCGAAGCCGACAGCATTGAATATGTGCGCCGCTACGTCAACAACTGGGTCGACCGTGAACTGGTCGACCAGGCCGCACTGCCGGTACTTGATATGGCAGAAATCGACCGCCGTGTGGAGAAATACCGCCGTGACCTCATTACGGCCGAATATCGTCGCTATAGGTTCGATACAAGTGCCGACACGGCATTTACCGACAAAGAACTGAAAGAATACTACAACCGCCACAAGGAACTGTTTACCGTCGGACATCCCATGGTCAAAGGCATATATCTGAAAGTTCCCGACCATGCCGCCGACCTGCGCGAAATCCGCCGTCTGCTGCAGCATGGCGGCAAAGCCGACATCGACCGGCTCGAGGGTATGGTAGCGGGTACGGCCATCCATTACGACTACTTCCGCGACACATGGGTGGAATGGCGCAGCATAGAGCAACTTATACCCACACGCTTTGCCACGGAGCCTATGGCGGTGTTCCGCGGTCAGAAGATGCTCGACCTCAGTATTGGAGGCTTCACTTACTTGCTGAAAGTCGACAGCTATCTGCCGAGCGGCAATCCCCTGCCCTACGAACAGGCTCTGCCTCAGATACATCAGCGACTCACCAACCGGGCCCGCATGAATTTCGACGCCACCTTCCAACAACTTCTGCGCAAGGAAGCGGAGGACAAGGGTATCGTTGAAATCAGTCTATGATGAACCAATTTAACATTTAACATTTAACATTTAACATTATATTTCAGAAAAAATAGCTTACTTTGCAACTTAAAATCATATCATCACAAAGAAATGAGCAATATCAAAACCGCTATAGCCGCCCTAATGGCCGCATTCTCAATCTCGGCAACAGCCCAGAACAACATCGTGGACGAAGTGGCTTGGGTTATCGGCGACGATCCTATCTATAAATCGGAAATTGAAGAGTATTATCAAGAGGCGCTGCAGGAGCGTATGCCAATAAAAGGCGACCCCTATTGCACTCTGCCCGAGCAGATGGCGATCGAACGTCTGTTTCTTCATCAGGCCGATCTCGACACCGTGCTCGTAAGCGAGTCGATGATACAGCAGCAGGTCGAAGGCCAGATGAACTTCCTGCTCAACAACCTCGGCTCGAAAGAGAAAATCGAGCAATATTTCCGCAAGCCCTATTCCGAGATTCGCGATTACTACGCCACCAACATACGCAACCGTTACCGCGTTGGCCAGGTAAAGCAATCGCTCACCAAGGATGTAAAAGTGACACCCAACGACGTGCGCCGCTACTTCGACAAACTTCCGGCCGACTCTCTGCCCTACGTGCCCCTGCAGGTTGAGGTGCAGATTATGACACTCAACCCGGTGATTCCCCGCGAGGAAATCGAATCGGTAAAGGCGCGTCTGCGCGACATTGCCGAACGCGTTAACAACGGTGAGAGCGACTTCTCCACCATGGCCATTCTATACTCCGAAGACGACGGCAGTTCGGTGCGCGGCGGCGAAATCGGCTTCAAAGGGCGTGCCGATCTTGTGGCTGAGTATGCAGCCGTGGCATTCAATCTCAACGACCCCAAAAAAGTATCTAAGATTGTAGAAACCGAATACGGCTACCACATCATACAGCTTATTGAAAAGCGTGGCGAGCGAGTAAACACCCGCCATATACTTCTGCGCCCGAAAGTGTCCGACAAAGACCTCAACGAGGCCATTCAGCGCCTCGACTCGGTACGCACCGACATTGTAGACAACCACAAATTCTCCTTTGAAGAGGGCGCGCGATACATCTCTCAAGACAAAAGTACCCGCTACTCGAACGGTGTGATGGTAAATGAAGCTACCGGCAACACCATGTTCGAGATGTCGCAGCTGCCTCAGGAAGTTTCGCGTGCGATAGCTACATTACAACCGGGCGAGATTTCTCAGCCTTTTGTAATGCGCGACGCCAGCAGCAACCGCGACGTTGTAGCCATTGTAAAACTCACCAACCGCCTTGATGCTCACACCGCCAATCTGGCCGATGACTTCCAGCTGCTGAAGAATATGTATGAAAACTCGGCCAAGGAAGAAATTATCGACAAATGGCTTCAGAAGAAAATCCGCGAAACATATATCCGTATCGAAGACGGATGGCGCGGATGTGATTTTGAGCACGATGGCTGGCTGAAGAACAATAAATAATCACACCGGAATATGCGCAGACTACTGCCCGTAGCGGCCCTGACGGCTGTGGCTGTGCCCGCTCTGCTGAGTATTGCACAGCAGCCCGCCAAGCCCGGCAAACCCGATATTAAGCCTCAGATTCAGAATGCCGACCGCAACAACACCGGTGTGGTGTTTCTGGAGCGGGCCGATGAACTCTACAAGCACCGTACCGATTCGTTTATGATCGTGAACGGCAATGTGGAGTTTCGTCGTATGGGCATGTTCATGTACTGCGACAGCGCCCACTACTGGCCCGGCGAACAGCGTTTCCGCGCGTTCGGAAATGTGCGTATGCAGCAGGGCGACACCTTGTTCGTTTATGCCGACAGCCTTGACTACGACGACCGCATCAAGCTGGCTACCCTATTTGCCGAACCGCCACGCAAGGTAACGATGATAAACCGCGATGTGAAACTCGAAACCGATTTCACATTCTACTACGACCTCGCAAACGAACTCGGATGGTACAACCAGTTTGGCGTGCTCACCGACCCGAGCAACCGCCTTGAGTCGGTGTCAGGCGAGTATTCACCACCTACCAAAGATGCCGTATTTACCGACGGTGTGGTGCTGAACGCGCACAGTTCGACCGATACACTTGTGATACGTTCGCAGGCGCTGTACTACAACACCGATACTAAGATTGCCGAGTTATATACTCCCAGCGAGATTATAAACCGGCGCGGCACCATTTTCACCGATTCGGCGATATACAACACCGGCACCGACAACTGCCAGCTGTACGACCGCTCTACTGTAGTGACTCCCGAAGGCCGCTTTCTCACCGCCGATACTTTGTATTATACCAAGCAGATGGCCGAATATACGGCCTACGGCTCAATGATACTGACCGATACGGTGCGCAAAATGCAGCTGTTGGGCGACTACGGCTATTACAACGAGGAACGCGACTCGACCTACGTAACCGGCCATGCGCTTATGAAGGAATACTCCAAAGGCGACACCTTATTCATGCACGGCAGGCAGATTGAGGGCTTTGTGAAAATCGACAGCATTGTAACGCCCGCCGACACCGTAGCCGGTACGGCCGAAAGCGTAAGAATCGACAGCACCCACGTAAGTGTTGTTTATCCACGTGTGCGATTCTACCGCAGCGACATGCAGGGAATATGCGACAGTCTGCGGGTGACTGAGGCTGATTCCACTATGCGTATGTTTGTCAGTCCGGTGGTGTGGAGTGAGGACAGGCAGATTTCGGGCCGTGTGATAGCCGTGCATTTCAACGACTCGACTTATGACCGGGTGAACATTCCCGAGCAGGCGTTCACCGCCGACCATATCGAAGACCAATATTACAACCAGATAAGCGGCAAGGAAATGGTGGCGCACTTTGTCGATGGTAATCTCAAGCACCTGGACATAAATGGCAGCGTTGAGCTAATACTCTACCCCGAGGAGCAGGACAGCACCATCAACAAGATTGTAAATGCGCAAAGCAGTTTTCTGAGAGCCGACTTTGCCGGCCGCACCACCGAGCGGATAAAAATGTGGCCCGAAACCACCGGTACGGTCACTCCTTTGTTCCTGGCTAAGCGCAGTCTGTTTTTCCTGCCCAAGTTCCGCTGGTACACCGGCATGCGTCCGGCTTCTCCGGCCGATGTCATGATTATTCCCAAAGAAATGGACGAACTGATAGAACAGACTCGCAGCACTGAAGGCAAATAGCCATGGCGCCCCCGGGCTTTTATAGTCGGCTCAATGCCGGTCGGGCATGTAGTTAATCAGAGCCCAGCCTCCAATAATCTGCAGAAGCATGCCGGGAATACCGATGCGGAAATCCTGACAGGCCGCAACAAAATCGGCCTTCATAATCCATTCGCCCAGGCACCCCGTAACCTGATACGCCAGCACCACGGCCACAAGCGCAGGCAGCGATGCACCGGCTTTGCGTGAGGCAACCGCTCCGGATATTACAGCCAGCAACACCGATTTGAGCAATATCGCAGGCAATGCGGCAGCAGGCGGCATGCCGAACAGCACTGAATTGAGCAGCGGCGACGCCACTGCCGTAATCAGGCCTACACGCCACCCGAATTTATAAGCGGCCACCAGGGTAAAGAAGTATATGGGCAGCCAGGTGACACCACCCTGCGGAATAAGGTGAAACAGCTGCGGCAAAATCAGATTGGCGACTATAAACAGCGCCGCCACCTGATAAGTGCGGCTTTCTGAAAAGCCAAAAGAATGAAGTCGGACTACACGGTTCATATTCAGAAATAATATTTTTTGCAAAGATAATATAAATTTGCCGTATATCCTTGTAGTCGGCTGAAAATAATGATATTCCAATAGGTTTAGATTCCGTGCCGACAATAAAACGGAAATTTTTACAGTGATTTAGTTCATCTTGCGATAAGCATACTTGTACTTAGTCCACTTCGTTGACTTAGCCTCGTATGCCTGCTTTTCTGCTTTCACATACGCCTCTGTCTTGTCGTGGAGGTATTCGTTCTCTCTTGAGATAAGCTCTGACTGGTTGAACTCTGTGTTGTAGATTGATTTTGTAATCTCCCAATCGTAGAGCCCGTTTGGGTTTTCCGGCTCATCATTGGTTGAGTCGCCACAACTCACAAAGAGTAATGCCGTGAAGAGAATGCAAAGTAGGTGTTTGATATTTTTCATTTTAATTGAAGAGTAAAGAGACACCGATAAGGAGACCGAAGTCGATACCGATAGCCCGCCGTTATTCTATTCTTTTCGTTATAGCAATCAGTTTTCGAGTTGATCTATTTTCTCTTTGAGTTGGTTGATTTCCTCGCGGAGCATAGAGATTGTCTGGTTCTTTAGGTCAATTGACTCTTGCATGGTCTCAATTGTCCCAATCAGTTTCTCAATTCGCTCTGCTTGTTTGAGACCGTTAGCCTCCAGAGAGCCGTCGTGTTTTTTGAGAAACATATCGCCTCTATCTCTCAGGAGCCATTCAGAAGAAAGTTCTGAGAATGATGAGAGAAGAGCGAGTACGGTATCAAGTGACAGACCTCGCTTGCCAATAAGTTGATTGTTTAAGGTCGTTTGTTCTACGCCAATTGATGCGGCAAGGGTACTTTTTGAAATTGCCGAATATTCGCGGAACTCGTTGATTCTGTGAAGTACAGATTCCTTGTTACAGTTGCCCATTCGTTAAATAATGTTAATTATAAGGTCATTTGACTTATTTCGCAGGTCACACGCTTGCATTATTAGGTCAAATGACCTAACTTTGCAACATCTTAATCAAACATCACAAAATTAGTGATTTTGGATGAGATGGCAAAGAATATAATCAACAAAATTTAAGCGATATGACGCCAAACGAAATTAAGCTCCAAAACCTCCGCGACTACCTTGACACTCTCATCGGTGAGTATCGGGAGGCTGTCACCTCTGCCATCCGTGCGATGGAGAAATTCAGCATCACCCCAAATGACTACCGTGAAGAGTCGGTAAACCTCAACGTAGCGGCTTTTACCCTCAGCTATCTCAATCAGGCAAAAGAGGTGTCTGAAAAGACCGACTACAAGACCACCGAGAATTATATCCGCTTCCACAAGTATCAGCTTGAAACCAAAGCCAGCGGTGAGCCGGACGCAATCACCCTCGCCCAGAACGCCACAATCTCGGCACTCTCCACCATCATAGACCTCTACCTCGACAAATAAAAGTCAAACCAATAAACCATTTCAAATCATGGCAACAACCTACAAGTATGTGGCTAATAACAAGGACTCTTACAACAGTCTTGCAGCCTACGCAGTAACCCTGCCCGTGACAGTGACCCTGTTCCCCCAGTATAACACCATTGCGATCTCTGAAGATGCAGCCAACGAGGTTGGCAAGTTCATCGACGATGAGGCTCTTGACTTCATTATCAAGGTGGACCAGACTGAGGTCGATGACATTGAGGAACTCCTCTCAAGCCCTACCACTGACACATCTATCCTCCGCGACATCGCCGAGTCGTTCCAGGCGAGCATGAAGGCATCAGCCGAACAGTACCAGAAGGACATCGACAATGTATGTGCCGAAAGAGCTGACGCTATCAATGCTCTTGAAAGCAAAAAGAAGGATGCTGAAAACTACGCTAAATGGTGGGACGAAGAGTCAGCAAAAAACCGTCGTATCCGCCAGCAGGTAGAAGCAATCGCTGTCCTTGTGAGCTCAATCTTCCCCAAGGACTAAATCACCTCCGAAGTCAAACCAAAACAAAGGCTGCTCAAGAGTGAGCATATAGCCCAGGGGCAAGAGAGTCCCGACCCCGAAAGGGGTTTCAATCGGGAGTGTAGATAACCTCAATTGGATAGAGGCTCGCTAACGAGAGCGAGTGGTTGCGGGTTCGAGTCCTGCCGCTCCCACTACCAAAGAAAGAGTACCTTGACAAGTCTGGATTTCCGCTGACACGGCTGGACGGGAGACCGCCAGAACATCAGCGATGAGTAGTAGCCGATAAAGAAGCAGTTGAGTATGCCGAGAGGCGAAAGACACTTTGAAACGGGTCGGTGCTACGGTAAGAAAGAACTCTCCGTGCTTATGCCGAAAATGACGGAGAGCGGGTTGAGACGTGTCCGCCCGTGGGAAATGGACCGAGTGATAACGCTAAGAACCGGCCGAGGATGCTATTATGATTTTACGGTGAGACGGTCGGAATATAAATAGTGTGAACGGTGTAGCTCAGTAGGTAGAGCGGTCTGCAAACAGATGCGTCGGCGGTTCGAGTCCGCCCATCGTTCCCAATCATTTAACTCAAACAATATGGAGAAGACAGTACGAATCGCAACTCTTGGCATTGCTGACGAGTTCCGCAAGATGGAGGTTGGGGATATAGTTCAGTTTCCCCTTGCCAACTATAACTATAACTCAGTAAGGGCAACGCCCTCAACTACTCTGGTACCTGACCGAGCCGCCGGTAAGCGGTGGAAAACTCGTGTCAACTACGATGACAAGTGTACCGAGGTAATAAGAATATCATAGCCTATGGGAAAGTGTCTTGTAACCTCGGTAAACCCTGCTGAAATACTCCTGGAGAACATCTTCCGAGTAATGGAGCGTGAGACATTCTGCAAAGATACAGCAGCTAAGATTGTCGGCGGAGTTAAGAAGTTAGAAGACTTAATCGCCGCCGGCGAAATTGATGCTGAAAAAGGGTGCAACGCTCAAAACAGCAAATGGAAATGCAATGCCGCCCAAGTTCTACGGCATTGTCGGAATATGAGAAAATGAGCTTAACCACATAAGCCCGTGAGGGTAGTCATATTGAAACTAATTTTACTATGCCTAACAAAAGCCCGAGAGGGTCGTGGCAACATCTTATCAAACCCCGATAGCCGGGCGGGTAATCTCGGCCACATGGAGGCGAACAGTGAGGAAACGCCGCTCACGGAGCGAGTGCCCGCAAGGGTCTGTAAAGTTTGGCACACTCGTACCGGCCAACGGTTGCAGGGTCGTACCTGCCGCCTCCACACCCTATTAGAATAATATCATTAACGCCGGACGGTCTGTGAAGATAGTCCGGTTTCTCTCACGGGAGAATTGCACTCGGCAAGTGCTACCAGTAGAGGCTGGCGTCGGTAAATACGGCTATGGGCATCGCACAGGGCGACGGGACGCATATCGAATAGCCGACAAGTTGGTTCGACTCCAACTCTCCCGACTACATCATCAAAACACATCATCAAAATGGATAAGCCTACAATTTCCAGGCGCATCAGTGCCGGAACTCGCGTCTATTACATCGACGCACACACTGACCGCAAAGGTCAGCCTTTCATCTCCATTTCGGAGATACCCACCGATAAGTCACCCGGCAAAAAGAAACGCCAGCGTATTTTCCTCCACGCCGAGAACGTGGATAAATTCGCTGAGGCTCTTGCCGAAGTAGCAACCCAAATAAAGAATGACGCTCAAAGATGACCCGATTGTTTTACTCGGCTGGAGTTGCCCGTATTGTGGTGCTCCAACTAAACTCGTTGACGACACGGAAATCTATGGGCGGTCATTCGGAACCAAGTGCTACCTCTGCAAACCGTGTGGCGCATGGGTCGGGTGCCATAAAGGCACGGACAAAGCTCTTGGAAGATTAGCCAACAAAGAACTCCGAGAACTGAAACATCAGGCTCACGAGGCTTTTGACCCTCTTTGGAAAGATGGTTATCTTCCCCGGACTGCCGCCTATGAGGTTCTATCAACCGCTTTCAATCTGCCGACCGAGCAGACTCACATAGGAATGTTCGATGAGGAAATGTGCCAGAAAGTAATCTCATTGTCAAACATAATTCTTAAATACATCAAAAGCGATGGCGAAACAAATTAAATACGGCAAATTCCTACTCATTGAGTGTACCGCCGGCGAGCTGATGAACGCAGTGGGCTCTAACATCTGCATCTGCGACTGGTGTGGCAACCCATTCTTACCATCTGATAAGGGTGTTTATATAGCTGTTCTCAATCATTGGTATTGCTGGAACTGCTTTTTACAATGGTATGCTGACGCCGAGTGGTATCCCCAAGATGTAGATGTTGAGCGTAAGAATTTTGAGTTCTATGCGCCTCGGCTCGGAGTCAAATGTCAGTAAATGTTAAGGTGTAAAAATGGCGGGCAATCCGTTTGTGTAACTCGCTAAAAATGACTAACTTTACTGTATATCAGAATAAGAGATATAATATAAGTCAAACCAATAACCCTACCAATTATGGCAAAGGAAAAACAAACAAAAACGGAGCAGGTTGAAGAGACCACCAACGCTGAGGTTCAGGCCCAGGCAGAGGCTCAGGCTATCATCGACCATAACCTCCGATTCTACCTGCAAGGTTGCGAGGTTCCGGCAGACGCGCTCAAAGAGATTAAAGCCGGAAGATTAAGAGGCATGTCGGATGTAAACCCGATGTGGCGAATGAAACGCATGACCGAGATTTTCGGTCCAATCGGTTTCGGCTGGAAATACGAAATCGTAAAGCAGTGGACCGAGACCTATGGCGATGAGGTGAAATGCTTCTGCATTGTCAATCTCTATGTTCGCGATCCCGAAACAAAAGAATGGAGCGACGCTATCCCTGGCTCCGGCGGCTCCGCCATCGTTTCAGTTGAGCGCAGTGGTAATTATGTGAACGACGAGGGCTACAAGATGGCTCTTACCGACGCTCTCTCAATCGCCATGAAACCTCTCGGCATTGGCGGTAACATCTGGTATGGTCCCAAAGCAAAGGGTCATAATGAGAGCAAGTATGAGGCATCGACACGAGAGACCCAAGACAATCAGCAGGGTCAACAGCCAAGAGGCACAGGCAATCTCGCATTCACCGGCGCTCAACTCGCTCAGGCAATCAAAGAAATGAACGACACTACCACCGAGGCAGAGTTTCAGGCTTGTTGGCAGAAATGGGCGCAAGCGGTTCCTGCGATAACAAATAATGGCACCGAGTTCTACAAAGCAGCGTGCGCAAAAATCAACGCCATTAAAAATCCCTCCGCATGAAGTTCAAACAATCCCCTGTAATCTTCGATGAGGATAGCCATAGCTATCAACTCGATGGCAAGAGATTGCTCGGCATAACCGGACTTATACACTCAATCCTCGGATTGGGTGTATATCCCGATGCCAACGAGCACGTCAAAGATTTCATCATACCGAGAGCCGGGAGTCGTGGCACCGCCGTTCACCACGCTATTCAGACCTACGACGAAATCGGCATGAAACAGACTACACAAATAGTCCACACTCGTTACGGGTGCCGAGAGAGAGATAATATCTCCTATGTCGATGAAACGTGGGATGTGAGTGCAGAGTTGGAGTCTTATATCCGGCACCTGCAAGGGTTCAGACCTCTTGCAAATGAGTTGACGGTCTCCGATAATGAGCGTTACGCCTCACAGATTGACAATGTGTGGCTGAATGAGTCAACGGGTGGTATATGGCTTGTCGATACCAAGACCAACAACATCAAGCTCTATCCGCTCTGCGGCTACTACAACGCCAACTATTTCAACACCGGTGAAGATGCCCTCAAAGAGTATCTTTCGTGGCAGTTATCCATCTATGCCGAGTTATTTGAGGCAGAGAACCCCGGTCTCAAAGTAGAGGGCTTAGCCTGCAACTGGCTCCGGCAAGACAACGCGGCGTTCTGGGTGATTGAGCGCAAGCCGTCAGAGTTGGTGAAAGAACTCCTTACCACCGTCTATTTCTTTGGCGATAACGGACCGGTCTATTTCCACCACGACTTAAAGGTGTTCGGAATCGGCTCCACGCTCCCTGCTGAGAGAGAGGAGATGGCTCCCATAGTTGCCCCCGATGTCGTGGACTATTTCACCTCACTCCTTAAAACGTGCAAGGAGGCAGAGGCGAAACTTGAAGAGGCGAAACAAGCACTCCGTGCAGCGATGACTGCACACAATGTCAAGTCGTTTGATTTCGGCTCATTCAGTGCCACAATCGCCGCCGACAGCACTTCTACCTCCTTTGACTCCAAGGCGTTCAAAAAGGATCACCCCGAACTTTACAAACAGTATGCCACCACTAAACCTAAAAAGGGCAGCTTCACAATAAAACTCAAAGACAATGATTAAATTTTCAGCAACAAACGTATTGGTTCACTCTGTTACTCCGGTGATAGAGATAGAGTCCAGAAGTGGCGGTCAACCATTCTGCAAGCGAGAACTCATCATCGACGACTCGTGGGATAAGGATGGCAAACACTACTCCAACTTCGTTTTAATCGAGTTCACCGGCGACAAGATGAGCCAACTTGACAATATATATCCCGATCTGCGTGTGAACGTGGATGGTATGTTGAGTGGCCGAGAGTATAATAACCGAATCTACAACACCGTCAAGGGTCAGTCGGTTACTCCCTATCAGGCACAACAGCAGTACGCGCCCGCCCCGGCACCTATGCCCGGCGGTTATCCTCAACAACCGCAGTATCAGCAAGCCCCCGGCTATCAAGCCGCGCCCATGCCCGGCGGTTATCCTCAGCAACCTGCCGCCCCTGCTTATCCTCAGCAACCTCAACAGTATGCTCCATCACCTGCGCCCGCAACCGCGCCCGTGGCGGCTCCGGCACAGCAGCCATACAATCACCCATCATCGCCGGGTGTGGCTGACTTACCGTTTCCGCACTGATGGAAGCAAATCTCACTAAGCGTAACGGAGTAGTGACTATGGATAAGGATTTTGACCTTATGTGTTCACTACTCCGAAACGGAGAATATGTGGTCAAGATAGTCCGAAAGACTCAACCTCGTACCATATCTCAGAACTCATTGATGTGGATGTGGTACAAGTGTATGGAAGATGCCACGGGTACTCCCAAAGAGGACTTTCACGATTACTATAAAGCCAAGTATTTGAGCCGTGATGTCGTAGTCGGTAAACGATGGTATCGGGTGCCAGGCAGTACGACAGACCTCAACACCTTGCAGATGACAAACTATCTGGAAAAGGTCAAAGCAGATGCCGCAACTGAATTTGGCATAATGCTCCCACTCCCCGAAGATAGGAACTACCAAGCGTTCATATCGGAATACAGAATAAGATAACACGTCGGACGGTCAGCAATGGCCGCCCGGCTTTTTTATTAACAATTTCAAGACAATGGAAAACCAAGAAATCAAAATCAAAAAAGCCAAAGTGAGCAAAGGCGGCTGTGTCGAGGCATCATACATTGATGCCGACGGCAACGAGATTACTCTCAAGGGCAAGAACAAGTGCCATAATGACCTCAGAGTGGCGTTTGCCGCTCTTGTCCCATTCTTTGCCGACCTCACCGAGCAAAAGGAGGCTGACAGCATCGACTGGACAGAACTTGAAAGCGGCGGCAATGTTGACCTGCTCCGCCGACTCGATGTTACCGGAATCAGTGTCGGCGGTGACAACAACAACCGCTTTATCACAATGACTGGCAAGCGCACACTCATCACCTCTCGTATTCTCAACCTCAACGCCCCTGGCGTAGAGATGGATTCCGAGACCTTTGAGTGGAGCCACATTGATGACTTTGATGTGGCAGTAGAGAATGTACTCTATGAGGTCAAGGAGTATATCTTGAACCGCAAGTGGGAAGTTGCCCAGACATCACTCTTTGATGGTGATCCCGATGACCCATTTGGTGAGGCTACTCCCACCGATGATGCACCACCAATTGAACAGCCTGCCGAAAATGTAGCGTAAAAATGAAACCATTATATATTACCGAAACGCCCAACACCTTCCGCCTCTCCTTTGAGTATAATCCCAAGTTGGTAGAAATCATCAAGCGTGTGCCGAGTGGTCCACGCTGGGACGCCCAGGAGAAAGAATGGATCGTGAAAAAGGAAAGTATCTGCTATCCTTCCGGGCGTGATGCTCGGTGGTATGTAGAGGCTTTCGCACAATGGGCAGTCGCCCAACACTACTGTACTAATGTTTCAAGGCGTAGCGAGTCCCACGATGTTGTATATGAGATTCCACCGATGAAAGACTTTTCCGGTGAACATTACATCTTATCGCCATATACACCATACCAATATCAGTTGGAGGGAGTACGCTACGCCTTGGATCATCAGCGTTGCATCTTTGGAGACCAGCCCGGTCTCGGAAAAACTCTTCAGGCGATATGTGCAGTGGTCAAGGCTCACAAAGAGGCCATGACCTACGGCGAGAGTTTCCCGGTACTTGTGATTTGCCCTGCTGCTCTGAAAGTCAATTGGCAACGAGAGTTCAAGAAGTTTGCCGGAATCAATGCCGTTATCCTCGATGACAAAAACCGCGATAGTTGGGAGAGACTGTATGAGTTGAGAAGATGCGACGGAGACCCTTACGCATCAGTATTCATCGTAAATTACGAGAGCCTCAAAAAGTTCTTTGTACTTGATGTGAAAGACCATGCACGAATGACCCTCCGCTCTATAGTATTTGATGAACGCATTAAACTGTTCAAATCGGTAATCATCGACGAGAGCCACAAGTGCAAGTCCAGCAAAACTCAACAATCAAAATATGTTGAGGGAATATGCAAGGGTAAGCGGTGGATATTTGCTCTTACGGGTACGCCTGTTGTCAATAACAACACCGACCTTATTCAGCAGCTTAAAATCCTCGGCAGGCTTGATGACTTTGGGGGCTATAAGCAATTCACCGGCCGCTACTGCGACGGTCCCAAACAGTCCTCCAATCTCCGAGAGTTGAATTACCGCTTGTGGATGTGCTGTTTCTTTCGCCGGGAGAAAGCCAAAGTGCTCACTCAGTTGCCCGACAAGATGCGCCAGTACATCACCTGCGACATCACAAACCGCAAGGAGTATGACGATGCCGAGAATGATGTAATCAAATATCTGCGTCAATACAAGAATGCGAGTGATGACCGAGTGGCACGAGCCATGAGGGGTCAGGTTATGGTCAAGATGGGTATTCTTAAACAGATCGCCGCCAAAGGAAAAATCAAAGCGGTATCGGAGTTTATCCATGATGTTATCGACGGAGGCGAAAAGCTCATCATGTTCGCCTACTTGAAAGATGTTGTTGAGGCTCTTAAAAAGGAGTTCCCCGATGCAGTTACCGTCACCGGTTCTGACAACATCACTCAAAAGCAGAACGCTGTCGATAGGTTCCAGAACGACCCCGACTGCAAGCTCATTATCCTCAACTACAAGTCCGGCGGTACGGGACTGACACTGACGGCTGCAAGCCGTGTCGGATTTATCGAGTTCCCCTGGACCTATTCGGATTGCGAGCAAGCAGAGGATCGCGCCCATCGCAACGGACAAAAGAACGCTGTGAACTGCTACTACTTCCTCGGAGATAAGACCATCGACCGCTATATGTATCAGGTCATTCAGACAAAGAAAGACATAGCCAACGAGGTTACGGGTACCACCACCCAAATTGAAGAGAACATGCTCAACATCACAATGAACCTGTTCCAAGACAGAATATGAAAAAGAGATACAAACTACTTGAAAAGAATGGCAAGGTTCATATTCTACATTGGGTTACTGATGGGGTGCTCTTCGGGCCCGACTGGGAGAGCATAGCGACATTTGACAAACAAGACTCTAATCTGGAAAGATGCAAGACTATAATACGGCTTATGAACGAGTGCGACACGCACACAAACCATCCCGACGATGACAGAAGACGAAATAAGTAAATCAGAGCAAGGTTACTCGGAATCTAAAATTCAGCATATATGTGTGAATTGGTTCCGGCAGACATTCCCCAATGTCGGCAATCTACTTTTTGCCGTACCTAATGGCGGTTGGCGCGGAGCCCGTGCCGGTGCCCAGATGGTATATGAGGGACAAGTCAAGGGCGTTGCAGACCTCATCCTGCTTTATCCGGCAGGCGGGAAATCGAGCCTTTGTATTGAGATGAAAGTCCCCAAGAAGAAAGGTAGTAGCGCCGGCACCCAAAAGACGCACCAAAAAGAGTGGCAGGCTCTCGTTGAGCAATATGGTAGCACCTACGTTGTGTGTCACGGGCTCATCGAGTTTATAAATGCCGTCTGCAACTACCTCCAAATAAAATCGCAACGGTACATTACAGAAGCTCTCAACAAGTATCCCCTCTATCAATGAACTATATTGAATTAATTAACCGCTTTTGGCAGGAGGTCGAGATGAAGGATT
>ERZ777305.615-NODE-615-length-56934-cov-9.439477_pt1 | contig 56934 bp, 51 predicted proteins | sample MGYA00374965_ERZ777305 | MGnify/ENA primary metagenome ERZ777305 (study PRJEB29328, sample SAMD00013331) | mouse gut metagenome | study: EMG produced TPA metagenomics assembly of the Metagenome analysis of fecal microbiota from mouse which was promoted...
ATTGTGAAAATGTCACAAAGATCTTCAAATCTTGATTTTATTGTTGCAATTCAGGAGGTATTACCATTACACCTACATCCTCACTGCCACAGTTCCCATATGAAAAACCTCACCTGCCTGACCACAGATGAGGTTCTGGTTTCCCTATTCCAATAAGCAAATAAGACACTGCTCTCCCAGTAACGCACCGGCCTCCTACGCTGTCATAGACATCTCGTAAGCATTGATGGCCTGCTGCATGCGGAAATTGCTGACAGCACTTTCCGTATTTCCACTTCCGGAATCCATCACTGCCGACTGCACCAGTTCTGTCGTTTCGACCTGCACAGCATCTTCCGGCTGTCCTGTCATGGCTGCTATCTGTTTCTCATTATTATTCTGCGCCGCCATCTCTTCTGCCCAAACACCCTCTGGCTCCTGCTCTGCATTCTTCATAATCCTGGAAGCATTATACCTGCCGCGCTGCATCTGCATTTCCAGCATCCCCTGAAAATCAAGAGTCTGTCCTTTCTGCAGGGGATTCTCATTCTCTGCCAGCTCGCTGTAATCAACCTTCTTATCCAGTACATCATCCGAAATTCTGGATAATCTGTTCATACTGGCCGGGCTGATACTGTTTACATTATATACATAAGGCTGAAAACTAATTGCTCCGATTGTCATGTTACCCTCCATACTACCGCTTCATAACATCTTTTTATATCCTTATCATAAAACTTCTTCCGCAAAGATACAAGTCCCAATCTGAAAAACCAACAGGGATTTTATTCCTCCACCTCCCTGGCCTCGGCCTCTACGGCCTCCGCTTCCTGTTTTAATATCTTGGCATTCCTGGAGATTCTGGATACAATCCAGATATTAGAGAGGCCGTCATAAATCAGGAATATGCCAATCAACATGACCACAGTATCTATGGCCGCAAAAGGTCTGCAGATCAGCAGGATACCAAATCCTATCGTAAGAATCCCTAAAAGCAGGGCAATCCACCACTTATCATACTTGGATTGGCATAAATCCATTGCCTGTTGTAAATTATGTAACCCATGCAATGCAATCACAATGCCCACAATGATGGGAATAATCGCTAATACCTTTGCAGGCTTTATCACAATCCAGACTCCCACCACCGCAAAGATAATGCCGAATATCAGATTGACCTGAAAGTACATACTGCCATCCCTTGCCGTAACATAACTGACAATCCGTACCACCCCGCTTATCATCAGCACCGCTCCCACAGCCGTACAGACAATCTGTATGGATAATCCCGGCCAGAAAACCAGTACCAGTCCCAATAACACACACAAAAGCGAAGAAATCAACACATTGGTTTTGAGTTTCTTAAGTATCTTTTCCATCTGCAACCTTCCCCTCTCTTTTTTGCCAAATCATGAATATCCTGTAAATACCATAACCCATTGCGGCGCCCAGACAGTTCAGGAGAATATCATCCACATCAAAAGCGCCGAAGGCACTGAAAAGCTGGAATACCTCAATCCCCAGAATAAAGACAAAGGCATTGACAAACATCACAAAAAACCTCTCCCCTTCCCTGGCCACAAAGGGAAAGAGAAATCCAAAGGGCACAAACACCAGCACATTGCCTGCCAGATTCTCCACGCTGTTCAGTTTATAGGCATAATCTATATACATTTTAATCGTTTTAAACGGCGTAAAATTGGCCGTACCAAGCCCTTCCAAAATCACATCCCTGCGCCAGGAAGACGCAATGGCCCGCAATTCTTCATAAGGATACTTAAAGATAATCACTTTAATAACGATCAAAATGTAAAGAACAAAAAGGATCCTGACCCAGTTTCCCTGTTCACCTATTTTCTTTCTTAATTTATTACCTTTCACAGGCAGCAACCCTCACAGACGCCGGCACAGGAAATCCCCGCCGACACCCTTTCCTCAGGCACGGGTTACTTCCCATGGATTCTCTTTCCCTTCCATAAAGCATTTACAGCTCATGAGAGAATCCTTTACCACCGTTTCCACATAATTTCTGGTATAAAAAGCCATATGATGCGACACAGTCACATTGGGGAAACTTCTAAGCATCGCAAGTTCCCTATTCTTTAATATATCCGATTTATGGTCATAATAGTATAGTCCGAACTCATTTTCCACCACATCAAGTCCCGCTGCACCAATCTTGCCATTCTCAATTGCCTCTATCAGGGCATCCGAATCGATCAGGGCCCCTCTGGCAGTGTTGACAATCACCACGCCATCCTTCATCTGCGTAATGGAATCTTTGTTGATCAGATGGTGGTTCTCCTGCGTGAGTGGTGTATGCAGTGTGATAACGTCTGCCTCTTTCCAGATCTGTGCAAGCGGCACGTAAGCAGCATACTGCCGGACTTCTTCTTTCTCATAGAGGTCATGAGCCAGAATCCGGCACCCGAATCCGGAAAGATCCCTGATTACCGTTGCACCAATCCTTCCGGTACCAATGACTCCTACAGTCAAATCCTTGAGCTCCCTGCCATTCAATCCTGCCAATGTATAATCCTGCAATCCGGTTCTGCCCAGAATCGCTCCCATTTTACGAATAGACATAAGAATCAGCATAACCGTATAATCTGCTACACCAGCCGGTCCATAGGGCGCATTTCCCACCCTGATGCCGCAGCTTTGGGCTGCCTCTACATCAATATGGTCATAGCCGATTGTCCTGGTACTGATATACTCTATGCCATTCTCCTGAAAAGCCCTGATTAACGGCGCATCCACTTTGGATGTGATGACATCCACGCAGCGGCTGCCTTTACACAAAGCCACGTTCTCAAGATCAGGTGCATCTGCACATAAAACCAGTTCTATCCCGATTTCCTTTGCATATTCTATGAACAATTCTTTTTCATCAAAAGCTCTGCAGTTATATACAGTGACTTGCATGGTCAATCTCCCTTCTTTTCTCCCTTGTCCTGTTCTGCTTTTCTGGCAATGATCTTCCTCAAAATGGGTGGTTCCTCTATCTTAAGCTGGGAAGCCTCCTGCCATTCCTGTGCCTTCTCCTGTTCATGCTGTAATTCCATCTGATACGCATTTTTAGCTTCTCTCTCATAATCCGCAACAATGGCCATATCCGCAGCACGTATCCTGCGAAAGCGGTTAAATCCCGCTACCAGAATCTGTAAACTCTGTCTGGTAGTATCGAAAACACCCTCCTCGTATAAATTCATCAGAATAATACCTATCGGCACTGCCAGGATCATCCCCAGCATCCCGGCCAGCCGATAACCTATATACAACAGAAACAGCGTGGGAATCGCATCCACCCCGATGGAGTCACCCACAATCTTAGGCTGGATAACCTGCCTCACCAACTGGCCCACCAGCCAGATTACCAGAAGGCCGAACATCATCCTGTAATCTTTGCTCAAAAATTCTATCACTGCCCAGGGCAGCATCACGGTACCAGTTCCAAATACCGGAAGAAAATCCAGAAAAGCTATGCCAAGAGCCACCAGAAAGGCATAATTGACATCCAGAATCATCAATCCGATTACCAGCAGAATATATACCCAGCATTCTATCTTAAACTGGGCCTTGAAATACCCGCCAATGGCCTTGCTGAAACTCCGGCGTATCAGGTCAAACCGATAACGGACCGCCCTTGGCACGAACCGCTCCGCCACATTGGCCATATATGCTTTATCTGCCACAAAGAAATAGGCTGATAACAGACAGATCACAATGCTTAAGAAAACATCCGGAATCTGTTTGGCCACGCTGCCCACAGCTGCAAAAGAAGGCAGTTCAATACTTGTCATAATCCCACTGAAATAATTTCCCATCTCCTGACCGATGTTGTCCAGGGTATTCTGCATATCCACCGGCATCCTGTTATAGATGCCTTCCAGATTGGCCCCCACCTCATAAAACTCCGCCAGAATGCTGTTCCATATGTTGGGCAGCTCATTGACAAATCCAACGCCTTCTTTGATCAGTTTAGCCACCAGCAGGTAAACCAGCAAGACCACCACCGCCAGCACGGCCACAATCACCACTGCCGACACAGCCTTGCGTCTGACCTTCAACTTTTCTTCAAAGAACCTTACCACGGGAGATGCAATGGAGGATATGATCCATCCAATAATGAAAGGCATAAAGAACCAGATACATTTAGGTAAAATAAAAATACAAAAGAGCAGTATCAACAATGCCGTTGCCAAATTCAAGAATACTTTGAGATAGGTCTTGATAGATTGTCTCATTCTGTCCCCTCCTCTACTATAATACAATCCAGCAGTTCATAAATTTCCTCCCTGCCTTGTTTAGAAATCGCAGAAAAAGGTATGACAGTTGTGTCATCTACAACGTCAAGTGTGTCACAAATAAGTTTTATCTGTTTTGCAACCTGGCTTTTCTTAATCTTATCCAGTTTCGTGGCAATGATAATCGGTTTAAAACCCCTGTCCAGAATCCAGTCATACATAATCCTGTCATTCTCTGAAGGCGCATGCCTGATATCGACCAATAAAAATATTGCTCGTATTTTTCCGGATTGATGAAGATAATCTTCAATCATCTTCCCCCACTGCGCCTTGACTTTCTCGTTGGCAGTGGCATACCCATAACCGGGCAGATCCACAAAATACATCTGATCATTAATGTTATAATAATTGATAGTCTGCGTCTTACCCGGTGACGAACTGGTACGTGCAAGCGACTTACGGTTCATCAGTCCATTAATCAGGGACGACTTTCCCACATTACTCTTGCCTGCAAAAGCAATCTCCGGCAGTTTATTCTCCGGCAGTTTACTCGTGATACCACATACCGTCTCCAAATTTACATTCTTGATAACCATACCTTTTCCTCAACAAGCAGGACCGTTTACAACAGCCATCTTCCAGAATACTGCCGCAATGCTCTTTCCTGTATCTACTACACAAACGCACGTTCTGCAACTTCATCCATGTTCTCTACCAGAATAATCTCAAGACCTTCTTTGATTTCCCCGTCAATCTCCGACACATCCTTTTCATTTTCCTTTGGTACAAGGATTGTCTTTACCTGCGCCATTTTCGCCGCCAGAATCTTCTCCTTAAGACCACCTATGGGAAGCACCCTCCCCCGCAGGGTAATCTCTCCGGTCATGGCCAGATCTGCCCGTACAGGCCGTTTCGTCACCGCAGACAAAATCGCCGTCGCCATGGTGATTCCCGCAGAAGGACCATCTTTCGGCACAGCGCCTTCCGGAATGTGAATATGGAAATCTGTCTCCTTATAAAACTTAGCAGGAATCTCATACTTTTCACTGACTGACCGCACGTAACTGAGTGCCGTCCTGGCTGATTCCTTCATGACATCTCCCATTTGACCTGTTAAGTCAACCTCACCCTCACCGGGCATCCCGTTGACTTCAATCTGCAAAGTATCCCCGCCCACGCTGGTCCAGGCTAATCCCCTGACAATTCCAATCTCCGGTTTCTCATTAATCTTATCCTGCCTGTACTTGGGTTTGCCCAGATACTGTTCCAGATTATCGGGCGTTATATTGACTTCATCAGTCACTTTCTCCATCCTGCGTGCCAGAATCTTTCTGGCTTCCTTACGGCAGACTGCCCCAATCTGGCGCTCCAGCCCGCGGACACCCGCCTCTCTGGTATAAAAGCGCACAATATCCTTAAGTGCCTCATCGCTGAAGGAAAGTTCTCCCTTCTTAATGCCATTCTTGGAAAGCTCCTTAACCACCAGATGTTCCCTGGCAATGTGGAACTTCTCATTGGCAGTGTAACTGTTGATTTCTATGATCTCCATACGGTCCAGAAGCGGTCTGGGGATTCCTTCCCTGCTGTTGGCCGTAGCGATAAAGATTACCTCTGACAAATCTAACGGAATCTCCACATAGTGATCTCTGAAAGCATGATTCTGTTCACCATCCAGCACTTCAAGAAGCGCTGAGGATGGGTCTCCCTTATAATCATTGCCCAGCTTATCCACCTCATCCAGTAAAATTAATGGGTTCCTGACCCCCGCCTGTTTCAGCGCATTGGCAATACGGCCCGGCATAGCGCCCACATAGGTCTTGCGATGGCCTCTGATCTCGGCCTCATCCCGCACACCGCCCAGACAAATCCGTACATATTTCTTGTGAAGCGCTTCCGCCACACTTTTGGCAATGGAAGTCTTTCCGGTGCCTGGCGGTCCTAACAGACAGATAATCTGGCTTTGTATCTTGTCTTTAGACATCCCGGCCAAGGCCCGCACAGCCAGAAATTCCAGCATACGTTCCTTTACCTTCTCCAGTCCATAATGCTGCTCATTCAGTATCTTCTCCGCAAGCGCCATATCATTACTGTCCCGTGAAGTCTTATCCCAGGGTAATTCCAGCAGCGTTTCAATATAGGCCCGCTCCACTGCACTCTCGGAGCTGCTGCCGGACACATTCCTATAACGCGCTATCTCCTTGCGAATCTTATCCTTAACCTCTTTGGATGCTTTCAGCTTTTGCAGCGCAGACAGGAACTGATCCACGTCGGAATCCGTGTTATTCTCACCCAGCTCCTCCCGGATATACTGCATCTGTTCCCGCAGGATATAATCTCTCTGATTCTTGTCAATCCGCTGTCTGATATCCTTTGCCAGCTCATTTTTGATACGGATTACCTCCACTTCCCGCATCAGCATGGCCGTCAGTACCGCAAACCGCTCTTTCACTGATATAGCATCCAGAACCTTCTGTTTATCCGCAACATTAAAGGGCAGATTGATGGTAATCGCATCCAACAGCTCCCCTAGACTCATGGCATCGTCAATCTGGTCTTCCACCGCCTTCCCCACCTTGGGGAAGCAGGCGCTATAAGCTGCCAGAGATTCTTTGACCGTTCTGGTCATTGCCTCTTTAGAAGCTTCGTCAATATCCGACATCTCATCCTTTTCATACGACACCTGTGCCATATGATAACCATCAATCTCTATGAAGCTGCAAACCCTGGCCCTGGAGATCCCCTCCACCAGTACACGCAGAACATGTCCCGGCAGTTTACTGACCTGTTTGATCAACGTGACTGTTCCCACCTGGTAAAGATCCTCATATCCCGGATTCTCCTGTGCCGCGTCTCTCTGGGTCACCACCAGCAGTCTCTGATCCCCGATCATGGCACGCTCTACAGATTCCATGGAACACTCTCTGCTCAAATCAAAGTGAATCACCATTCCCGGCAGAATCGTCAACCCCCGCAGCGTCACCGTAGGAAGTCCCCCATCCTGAAACATCTGCAAAGCCTCACTATACAATTCCTTGTTTTCCATCTGATCAAAGTTATCCATCGTCATTCCTTCATATATTTTTCATCTCATACAGTCATTCACAAAGACTGCCTGTACTTTGACTTCTTTTCACCCTATTGTAAACGCCGCCAGGATTCTGGCGGCGTTCCCTTGCGGCATAGGATATTCCCTTGCTTTTCCGAGGCCGCGCAGCGGATCTCGTTACCGGGTTATCTCCTCTTTGCTGCCGGATACCCCTCCGCTTTTCCGAGGCCGCGCAGCGGATCTCGTAATCGTGCTTGCTCGATTTGCTATTCTGCCTGTAACAATCTGTCTCTGTAGGTCACGCGCGGTTTCTGCGTTCCCTCCACCGCTTCCTTGGTCAGAATACACTCCGCTATATTGTCATTCGACGGAATCTCATACATGATATCCATCATGACTTTCTCCATAATGGAGCGAAGTCCCCTGGCACCGGTCTTTCTCTCATAAGCCAAACGGGCAATCTCTTCTGCCGCGTCCTTCTCCACACTCAATTTCACCTCATCGAATTCAAACAGCTTCTTATACTGCTTAATCAACGCATTCTTGGGTTCTTTCAGAATCTGCAGCAGTGCCGCCTGATCCAGCCCTTCCAGTGTTACTGTCACCGGTACACGTCCGATAAACTCCGGAATCAGACCGAATTTCATCAGATCCTGTGGCACCACTTCCTTAAGGATCGCCCCAATCTCCTTACTGCTCTTCTCCGTAATCTGGGCATTGAATCCGATAGAATGCCTATCCAGACGTTCCTCTACAATCTTTTCCAATCCATCAAAGGCGCCGCCGCAAATGAAGAGAATATTGGTTGTATCAATCTGAAGCATTTCCTGATGAGGATGCTTTCTGCCTCCCTGAGGGGGCACATTGGCTGTTGTCCCTTCGATGATCTTAAGAAGCGCCTGCTGTACGCCTTCACCGGACACATCTCTGGTGATGGAAACATTCTCCGTCTTCTTGGTAATCTTGTCAATCTCATCAATATAGATGATTCCATACTGTGCGCGGTCAATGTCATAATCTGCCGCCTGAATCAACTTTAAGAGGATATTTTCCACATCCTCGCCCACATATCCGGCCTCCGTCAACGTAGTCGCATCTGCAATCGCAAAAGGTACGTTGATGATCTTCGCCAGCGTCTGTGCCAGATAGGTCTTACCGGAGCCTGTGGGGCCTACCATGATGATGTTGCTCTTTTGCAATTCCACCTCATCATCATCCTTCGGCGACATGACTCTTTTATAATGATTGTAAACGGACACAGCCATCACCTTCTTGGCTTCCTCCTGCCCGATTACATATGCATCCAGGAATTTCTTAATCTCTGCCGGCTTTAAGAGATTGATTTCCATCTCTTCCACTTCCGGTTCTTCTTCATATTCCTCCTCAATGATGTCAGCGCAGATGTCCACGCACTCGTCACAGATATACACTCCCGCAGGACCGGCAATCATCTTCCTGACCTGGTCTTGCGTCTTATTGCAAAAGGAACATCTCACTCTGTCATCAGAACTCTTTCCCGCCATTTTAGTTGTCCATGCCTTTCTACTAAACTGAAATCAATTACTCTTTATTTTCTGTACTGGCATGACTGGTGATAATACGGTCAATCAGACCATAGGATAAAGCCTCCTCGGCACTCTTCCAGTTATCTCTCTCCGTATCCGCCATAATCACTTCAAAGTCCTGCCCTGTATTCTGCGCCATGATCCTGGCCATCTTTTCCTTGGTCGCCAGAATATGTTTCGCTGTAATCTCAATCTCTGTTGCCTGCCCCTGCGCACCGCCTGCCGGCTGATGAATCATAATCTCCGCATTGGGAAGTGCCATTCTCTTACCCTTGGCGCCGCCTGCAAGCAGGAAAGCTCCCATGCTGGCTGCCATACCGATACAGACAGTGGACACATCACACTTGATAAACTGCATGGTATCATAAATCGCCATACCCGCTGTGATCACACCGCCAGGGCTGTTGATATACAGGCTGATATCCTTCTCAGGATCCTCAGACTCTAAGAACAGAAGCTGTGCCACAATCACACTGGCACTGGCATCATTGACTTCCTCTCCCAGGAAGATAATCCTCTCTTTTAACAATCTGGAATAAATATCGTAGGAACGTTCCCCTTTAGATGTCTGTTCAATGACATAAGGTATTAAAGCCATAATTTCTCCTCCATTCAGTATAAGGTGGCAAATCTTCTCACGTCAGATTATACCACCTTAAATTTTATTTTGCCTTGCTTTCCTTTGCATTATCCGTAATAAACTCAGCAGCTTTTCTGACCGCCAGATCCTGCATGATATTTTTCTTCTCACGCTCACCCATGAGATCCTTCACCTTGGCAATCTCCATCTGATAGACTTCCGCCATGGTCTCAAGTTCTTTCTCGTACTCTTCCTGTGTCACTTCAATGTTCTCAGCCTTCACAACCGCCTCAAGCACCAGCCTGGATTTGATACGCTCTAAAGCCTGCGGTTTCACCTGCTCCACCATCTTCTGGTAATTGGTGCCTGTGAACTGGAAGTACTGTTCCATCGAAAGGCCCTGCATGGTGATCCGCTGTGCGAACTCATCCACCATCTGCTTTTGCTGGCTCTCCAGCATCGGGTCTGGAATCTCCATCTCAGAAGCCTCTACCACTGCCTGGATAGCAGCCTCCTCCTTGGCGTTTTTCGCATCTTTCTCCTTCTTTTCCGTGAGGTTCTTTTTCACATTTTCCCGATACTCAGCCATGGTCTCAAACTCAGACACTTCACTGGCGAACTCGTCATCCAGGGCAGGAAGCTCTTTCTCTTTGATCTCTTTGATTGTGCACTTAAAGACCGCTTCCTTCCCCTGCAGGTTCTCTGCCTGATAGTCTTCCGGGAAGGTTACCTTCACTTCCACTTCCTTGCCGATCTCGGCACCCACAAGCTGCTCTTCAAATCCCGGAATAAAAGCACCGGAACCGATGGTCAAAGGATAATCCTCTCCCTTGCCGCCTTCAAATGCCTCACCGTCCACGAATCCTTCAAAGTCAAGGATGGTCATATCGCCGTCTTTCACCGGACGGTCCTCTACCGTGATATTTCTGGCATTATTCTCACGTTCTTTATTGATTTCTTCGTCAATTTCCTCATCTGTCACTGTCGTGTCAATCTTATCGACTTTCACACCCTTGTACTTGCCCAGCTTAACATCCGGCTTTAAGGCTACTGTCGCCGTGAAGATAAAAGGCTTGCCCGCCTCAATCTGTACAACTTCAATCTTCGGGGATGATACGATATCCTCTTCACACTCATCCAGCGCCTTATCATAAGCGTCCGGAATCAGTTCATTGGCTGCATCCTCATAAAACACCTCTTTGCCGTACATTTTCTCCACCATCTGGCGCGGCACCTTACCTTTTCTAAAGCCAGGGATGCTGATCTTGTTCTTCTGCTTCTGATAAGCCTTCTCAATCGCCTTCTCCAGTTCATCTGCACCCGCCTCAATGGTAAGTTTCGCCATGTTCTTTTCCAGTTTCTCCACCTGTAAACTCATTCCAGTAAGTTCCTCCTTCAATTCCTCTGCAACATATATGATTTCATTAGAACGTCTTTTCCTGTACTTTCTCACCGTACATGACGTTTCCAGCCACAGTCATCGAGATATTATAGCATATAGCCATGGAAAATACTAGCTTTTTTTCACTTGAATTATCCGCTTATCCTTGAATTATCTGCTTTGCGTTATCTGCACACACTTGAACCATCTGCCCGCATCTCCATCCTTACTTTTCTTCCTGTCTCTCCGATAACAGCTGCATCGGCTCCCGCTTCAGGCTCTTATTCATCTTCACCCAGGCAATCCCAACACCTGCCGCCACAATAAATAACGTGCTCCAGACTGCCGGCATCTGTGTATCTGCCGCTTCCTCCACCACAACCTCATTTTCCGCATTGGTAAGCCCAACTGTATAAGTCGTCTCATAGTAACTCTCCCCGGCATTGATCACAGACACATTACCGGAAAATTTCGCCCCCGCCGAAGATCCTATGACCGCTCCGACACACACCAACAGGGCAAAGCCAGAGACCATGAACCACCGGCACTTCGCTTTTCTCATGCCCATTGACCGTTCAATGGCAGTCCGCTGTGCCTGCTTGGTGATAAACAGATGACTGAAGAACAGCAACAGAAGAATTGTCAAAACCACACCCGATGCAAACAGACACAAAGAAATATTCTTCATATTATCAATGCCCGCCTTTAACTGGGAATATCCCATATCATAAAAAGTAATTTCCAGCTTATCCATCCCATATTCCGCAAAGCCTTTCAGAAATTCATCAATGCTTCCGTTGGGAATCTGGAAAGAGGAAGTGGCATCCTTCATCGGCCCGCACTGTACCGACTGTCATGAAACGGTCCTCATATTGTGCCATCGTCCGGTTTACCCTTCATCCAGATGCGGGTGCCCCGGGTCATCAGAAAAGCTGCAAAAACCATTAAGATAAGGAAGAGACCTGTCCGTAACGGTGTCCGCGCCATCTGTTTTAAGCTGTTTTTCATCCGCGCACCACCTCCAGGACCCCATCCAGCATACCGTAGACCACATCTGCCGCCTCAGCCACTTTTTGATTATGGGTAACCACAATCACCGCATACTGCTCCTCATGGGCCAGTTTACAGAGCAAATCCACTATCACCTTTTCATTCTGACTGTCCAGATTTCCGGTGGGCTCGTCCGCCAGAAGAATCTGGCCGCCGGATGCCATGGCTCTGGCGATAGCCACCCTCTGCTGTTTCCCGCCGCTGATCATATTCGGCATCTTGCCATACAGGCTGTCCGGCAGCCCCACCTTGCCAAGGAACTCCTGCGCCCGCGCTTTCGCCTCTTTCTTGGACACATGCTGTAACTGCATGGGAAACATCACGTTTTCCAGCACCGTCAACAGGGGAAACAGATGAAACGCCTGATAGATCACAGAAGCCTGGTTCATCCGGTAAGCATCCCTGTCCATCTCGCAGATATCCTTGCCGTCTATGTAAAGTTTCCCCTCTGTTGGGACATCAAGTCCCGCCAGAAGAGAGAGAAACGTGCTCTTCCCACTGCCGGATTTTCCGGTAATCGCATATACTTTACCCTGCTCGAAAGAACAGCTTACCTCCCTGTTTACACCACTGTCTAACTTTACTTTTCATCCCTGGGCTGCCCCGATCAGATACGCGATAAGTATCACACCATTCACGGCTGCCGCTGTGGAAAACGCGGGTTCCGTCAATAACATCACCAGACCTCCCACAAGACTGCCGGCAAGAACCAGCAGCATCTGCTCTGACAGAAATAATATGGAAGCCCTTCCCTTCTTCAACCCCTGCAGGCGCAGCAGCGCAAACTCATCCTTTCTGCTGTTGCCGGAAAGATAGCTCACCACATAACCAATCAACAGCACCAGAATACACACCACCGGGAAAAAGGACTGCATCAGTTCTATCGCCCGCCTTAAATCGGTAGCACTGGTAATAAAGAATCCAATCTCCTGCATTTCCTCCTTGAAATCCCCCAGATTTAACGGATCTTTCACATGAAAGAAAACGGTGTCTGCAAAAAACGGAAGATTAAACCGTTTAAAAATATTCTGCGCCGTCCTGGCCGGGAGCACCACATCCGTGCGGATTGCATTTGTCTTACCGGCAAGGTCCGCCATGGTTGCCACAATCTCGACTTCCGCCAGGCCTCCCATGGGATGTATCTCCACTTTGTGAAACGCACTTGAGGCATCATAGTAATAACAATTTAAACAAATCCTGTCTCCAATCTCCCACCCACGTTTTGTAAGCACCTTTTCATTGACAATACATTCCATTCTGTCAGAAGCAAAAAAATCTTCCACAAGCTCAGGGTCCATGCTGAACATATCGTCCGTCAATTCTCCTACCGCTTTTGCATTGTTGGCGCCCACGACATACAGTTGCAGATACTTAGAATACTCTGCCTCCTAAAATCACCCTCGCTAGCCATCATGACCACCATGTAGGACAGATCCTTTACCTGGTCAGACTGTTCCAGGGCATCCACAATCCGTTTCGGTGTAAACAGCCCATTTACCAAAGTTCCGCTCAGATTGGAAACCTGGCAGTATATCGGCACATTTTCCGCAAGATCCCTAAGCTGATCCTGATAACTGCGGATACTTCCGAAATATAAATGCAGAAGCACCACCAGCATAAAGCTGATTCCCATGGTGACCAGATTGCCGATTTTCCTCCTCTTTACGCTGTATGACAGATAATAAAACATCCCCTTCCCCCTTTCCGCTATACCAACCTGATTCTTATCAGGGCATTTCCTGTGACGCTTCCGTCCCACCGTCCAGCCGCACCAGTATACCCTTGCGGTCCGACACGTCATAAATTTCCATTAACAGATTATTTTTAAATATTTTAACATACACCGCTAGCGTTGTCCGCTATATACATAGTTGTATATCTGTTTGGATTTATATTTAAATTCGAATAAGATATATTTAGATTCCCAAGAAAGCAAACAAGGCAGGTCTCTTTTCTGGTATGTGCCCCAACTGGTCTCATACCAGAATAAGAAATCCGCCTTGTTCCAAAACTTGCTCAACCTGTTATTACACGTTCCTGATTATGCTGTCTTAGCAGCATCCCTGACATCATTAATATTCACATAGTTCCATGACGGAGTACCTGAACATCCGGAACAGTTCGTGCAATTGCAGGGTGAATACAGCTGTAAAGAACGCTGCTCACGAACAATGCTCTTTCTCAATGTCTTTTTCATACGTTTCATCTCCTTTCTTAAGTTTATTTCACCAATAACTGAAGCAGCAGCCCCAGTATATGGTCATATGTATCAAAATTCCCGTCACATATGAAATCATCCGGGACAGATACATCAAAAACATCTTCCGTCCGGTGCAGCAGAACCACAAGATCCCTGGCCTTTAAATCAATCTTTTCTCCCAGCAGCTTCTCCTTCCGCAAAACGGGTTCCTTGTCAAATTCCGCCTCTGTCACTTCTTTCATAATCTGCCCAAAAGCATCTGCAATTTTCTCTTCTGTCCACATATCGCTGCCCTCTTCTATCATCCTTCTGATAACGCGTCCACAATAAACTGTACACAGCCTGGTGCCTCATCTTTACTCACAATATGAAACACATCCTTTCTTGCGTACTGTTTCACTTTGGTTTCCACAAACTTTCTGTCAAGGCTGACCAAATGCCTCTTCCTGTTATCCAGGGCCGTCTGCATATCCGGTACGGCCGCCGCAATATGACATCCAATTGTACGATACCGGAAAATCCGTTCCATATCGCGGGCGAACTCCGAATAATCCCCGTCAAAACCCGCATTGTAAGGCATACACACAATAGCCCCGTCACAGGGGACCGCAAAGGACATTTCATAGGCCAGTATCCCGTACTCATTATGATCTACCCGGTCATAAGGAAGCACCCCGCCCGGTATCCCGATAACCATAATCTCCGGCTGCTGCGTCAACTCAATCTGCTTCACATAATGATTATATTTTCTGATCTTATCACCTTCGGCACAGACTGGTTTCAGCATATATTCCGGGATGGGATACATGCCATATAATCTGCCGTCCATTCGCGAAGATATGGAGGCCACCTTATAGCCAATACGCATCAGCTCTTCCCGCAGTGCCAGCTGTACCGCCAGTTTATCAGTATCCCTCTCTGTCCCATACACCACCAGCACAGGCGTATCAATATGATAACAATACTCTGCACCAAGCATGTCCTTTTTCAAATCCGGCTCCTGTGGCAACATTTGCAGTTCGGACGGGATGCTATCTGCTATACGGGCCGAATCTCTAAAAGATGTCCGTGTACATAAAATCTTTTTCCCCTGAAGCACTGCCTTGCGTATCTTTTCTTCCACCGCATCCTCCGGCAATGCGAATTTTTCGTCATTGACAAACCACACGCCGTCACATCGGTTAAGTTCTGTCTCATAATCCTTGGAAACTGTCAGTTCCTTTTCTCCAGAGCAGACTTGTCTTCCCACAAGCCCGGAGCCGCCTGATGAGACCAGAGAAACAATTTCCCGGTTCTCCAGAAGTCCGGCATACCGTACATAGGGCTCATAGGCCCTGGTATATGGATAAATCATAATCCGTTCCATAACAACACCTTCTCTCTAGTAAATCTCGTGATTATAGCCAAATTCCCGTAAAATCACATAATCCATCAAAGAACTCTCTATCCCCATCTTGCAATCACTGCATTCCATGCACAGTTTACACTCTGTCATCTTCTGTCCGTCGTCTGCCTGCGCGATACACAAATTGCAAAAAGCATATCCCCAGCAGTTTCTACATCTTTCCGATGATATCCTTTCAATATTTAAAACACTCAAGGCTTTCTCTTCATCAATTCCGTGCGTAAGATCTCCGATGACCCCTGCCTGAGAACTCTCACTGACTCTCTCGCAGGGATACAACCTGCCGTCCACCGTCACAAAGAGCTTCCTGACACCTGGAATACAGGGGCCTCCCCGATGTCCCTTATAGGGTATTGTCTCCTGCTGATATCGTTCAAACACCATGGCAATCTGTTTTACCCGTGAAAAGTGTTCTCTCATAACCGGAGAAATCCTGCTCTTGTCAAGCCGTCCTGTCATCATCAAAAAGGTTTTAAACTTTTCATATGCATACTCCTGTGTGAACTTCGCACTGTATTCGGTCTTCTCATCCGCATACGTATCATTCACAATGGACGACATAAAGAAAGAATCCCTGACAACATCATTGTGCAATGCAAAATCACATATTTCGGTAAAAGGGTACTGCGGGTCAATTACTGTATTAAATGTTACATTCTCCTTAAAGAAAACCGGATATCGTTTTTTCATATTTTCTACATTTGTCATTAATAGTTTAAATGAGCCGACTTCGGAGTTGGCAAACTTCCGATGTCTGTTCTGTACATGCTCCGGACCATCCAGACTGATCAGCATAGTAAAACCATGCTGCACAAAAAAGTCTACTTTATCCTCTGTCAGAAGCGTTCCATTGGTGGTAAAGTTTAACAGAAATTTGCGCCCCTCAAAGACTTTTTCCGCATATAATGTACATTCTTTCATCAAGTCATAGGCCAGCAGCGGTTCGCCCCCATAGAAGCCCAGCGACGGCGTCTCCACATCCGCACAATGAGCCGCCAGATAATCAATCGCCTTTCTGGCAGTCTCAAAAGTCATCCATCGATCCGCATGATGACGATTATGATAGTTCCCGGAATAAATACAGTATTCGCAGTCCAGATTACACTTCTGTGTTACCTGCAGAGTGAGCTGTCCCACATTATTATCCGCAAACGCTCCATAATATTCTGTCACCGGATGCTCGCTGACCTGTGGGCGGCTACTCTTTAAAAAACCTGCTTCCTGCAGAACCTGCACATATTCCTGCACTTTCTCCTCTTCCTGCCCATCACCCTCCTCACCGGTTGATAAATACCGGTATACATATTCCGGTATTTCCTCTATCTGATTCTTATTCACATCATAGAAGAAAAACCTTCTGCCGATACGAAACAAATGTATAAATGGCCTCTCCTTCATATCTTAATTCTCCTCCTGTCTCTCTGAAAGCAGCTGCATCGGCTCCCGTCTCAGGCTGCCGTTCATCTTAACCCATGCAATCCCCACACCTGTCGTCACAATAAACAGCGTACTCCATACCGCAGGCAGTCCCGTATCTGCCGCTTCCTCCACCGCAACCTCATTTCGGGTGTTGGTAATCCCAACCGTATAGGTTGTCTCATAGTAACTCTGCCCGTCATTCACCACAGAAACATCACCGGAAATCTTCGCGCCGGCCAGGGAACCTATGACCGCGCCAGCCAACACTAAAAGGGTAAATCCCGATAACATGGACCACCGGCATTTCGCTTTTCTCATACCGAGAGACCGCTCTATGGCCGTCCTCTGTGCCTGCTTTGCGATAAACAGATGGCTGAAGAAAAGCAGTAAAAGCACTGTCAGGATCACACCTGCCGCAAGCAAATACAAAGATATCGTTTTCATATTATCAATCCCGGCCTTCAACTGAGAATACCCCATATCATAGAAGGAAATTTCCAGCTTATCTGTACCGTACTCCGCCCAGCCTTTCAGGAATGTATCAATACTACCGTTAGGAATCTGAAAAGAGGAAGTAGCGTCCGTCATCGGCCCGCAAGCCAGAAGGTTTTTCCCGTCCCGCGCCTGGATAGACTCCATAGGCACAATCAGTTCATCCGCCCCCGGATCAAAGATGCTCTCTGTACCGCTGATTGTCACATCATAGATACCCACCACTTCATATTCGGAAGTTTCAAACACCTGGAGAGCTTCTCCCGCCGTGTCAATCAGACCTCTATAAAAGCTCACAGACCCGTCCAGCCAGAACTTTCTTCCTGCATTCACCCGGCTGTCCGTACACAAAAGCTGTACCTTCACCTGATCACCGAGAGACAGTCCGTTATTCTCCATAAAAGTCTCAGACGCCAGACATACCTTACTGCCGGCGGCATACTCTTCTTCACTGATATCCCGCCCCTCACAGATATAGGCCTGCCCGTTATAAAACGGCATCCACAGACAGGTTCTGTTAGTTCCCGTCACCGGCTGACTATACTGCCAGACTGTCTCCAGCTGCCCCATATTCAAAAGTCTGCGGCCCGCGTCCGTCTCGTAAAACCCTTCCGTGACCTCAAAAATCTGCTCTCCGTCCTGAAAGGACTCCTCCAATCTGCTTCCATCCGGCATCCACAGACCGGATTCCAGGGAATCGGGCCAATATTCCAGACCAATATAAACCTCATTCTTTGACTTCATCAGTTCATCATATACACTGCCATGTATATAACTGCCGCCATGCTGCAAAATAGCCACATAAGTTTTATCTTTATACAACGGAGCAGGATCCGGGTTCCTGTGGTCACAAAAATAATCTACCACACCTTCCATCCTCTCATCCCCGCCAATCACCTTCGTAATCTTTATCTGAACCGATTCATCCGGCACGCAGTCCTCCATCGGTGAAAATTCTGCAATCAAAGACCCCTTTGAAATCATGCTGGGATTAAGACTCTTACACAACATCAGATATTCCGGCTCATAGGAACTGTAGAAAGCTCTCTGCTCCGGTCCCGCTATATATTCCGCTCCCGGAAAGAGCATATCTTCCGGCGTATAGTAAACACTGTACTGAGCTTTTTTAATCACATCATAATCCTTTGTTTCCGCATTCCACAACAGTGTCTGCTCAAAGGAATCCGGAATCTGCCGCACCGTCCCGATGGTCATGAAACGGTCCTCATACTGTGCCATGGTTTTATATCCCTTTAGCCAGACACAGGTGCCAAGAGTCATCAGAAGTGCTGCAAAGACCACTAAAACCAGAAAAAACACAGTCCGCACAGGCGTGCGCATCATCTGCTTCAAGCTGTTTCTCATCCGCGCACCACCTCCAACACACCGTCCAGCATGCCATAGACCACATCTGCCGCCTCGGCCACCTTCTCATTGTGGGTGACCACGATCACCGCATAATTCTCCTCATGGGCCAGCTTACAGAGCAGCTCCACGATCACCTTTTCATTCTGACTGTCCAGATTCCCGGTGGGCTCGTCGGCCAGAAGAATCTGCCCGCCGGAGGCCATGGCTCTGGCTATGGCCACTCTTTGCTGCTCCCCTCCGCTGATCATATTCGGCATTTTACCATACAAAGTTTCCGGCAATCCCACTTTCCCAAGAAACTCCCCTGCCCGCGCCTTCGCTTCTTTCTTAGACACATGCTGTAACTGCATGGGAAACATCACATTTTCCAATACTGTCAGTAGCGGGAAAAGATGAAACGCCTGATAAATCACGGAAGCCCGGTTCATCCGATAGTTATCCCTGTCAATCTCACGGATATCCCTGCCATCTATATACAGCTTACCCTCCGTAGGCACATCCAGCCCTGCCAAAAGAGAAAGAAAAGTACTCTTCCCGCTGCCGGATTTTCCGGTAATTGCATATACTTTTGACTGTTCAAAAGAGCAGCTGACTTTTGTCAATGCCCTGGTCTTCTGGTACTTTGACTGATAAAGATATCCCACCTTTTCCGCTTCAATGATATTACCCATATTTCCCTCCATATTTACACAACTGATGAACCTCATATTCCATCCTGTGGCGTTTCGCCTTGAATACCTCTTGTATTTATTGCACTGCAGACAGAAGGTATACCACGCTTCCCCTGCTCATCCGTCCATATGCCGCCGCTGCCCCGATCAGATAGGCCACAAAAACTAAAACATTAACGACAGCCATGGTAGTAAATGCCGGTACTGCCAGCGCCATCACCACATCTCCCACAAGATTTCCTGCAAGAACCAATAACATCTGTTCCGCCAAAAACACCAAAGATACCTTTATCTTTTTCGCCCCCTGCAGACGCATCAGCGCAAACTCCTCTCTCCGGCTGTTCCCGGAAAGATAACTCACTACATAGCCAATCAGTAAAACCAGAATACACACCACCGGGAAAAACGCCTGCATCAATTCTATGGCATGTCTTAGATCGGTAGCGTTGGCAATGAAACTGGCATCCCTGACCATCAGGGCATATCCGGCATAAGATTCCATAGCCTCAGAAGATATCTCCACCAATCCAATCTCCTGCATTTCCATCTTAAAAGCATCCAGCTGCAATGGATCTTTCACATGGAATGTCACCGTGTCGGCAAAAAAGGGAATACCGGATTGTTCAAAAATATTCTGTGCCGTCTTAGCCGGTATCACCACATCTGTACGAATGGCGTTTGTCTTCCCGGAAATATCCTCCATAGATGCCACAATGGTGACTTCCACAACACCGCCCATGGGATGAATCTCAACTTTATTAAGCTCACTCGCCGGATCGTAATAATAGCATTTCAATATAATCTGATCACCAATCTTCCATCCGCGGTTCTTAAGCACATTCTCGTTGACAATACACTCCATTCTGTCAGATGCAAAAAAATCATTGACGCGCTCCACATCCATACTGATCATATCGTCGGACAGTTCTCCCACCGCCTCTGCCTGGTTGGCGCCAACAACATGCAGATTCAGATATTTAGAATACTCAGCCTCCTTAAAATCCCCTTCACCTGCCATCAGCACCGTCATATAGGACAAATCCTTCACCTGATCCGACCGCTCCAAAGCGTCCGCAATCCGTTCCGGAATAAACAGCCCGTTGACCATGGTTCCGCTCAGATTAGAAACCTGACAATATATCGGTACATTTTCGGCAAGATCTGCAAGCTGATCGCGGTAACTGCGGATACTCCCAAAGTACAGATTCAGAAGAAGCACCAGCATCACGCTAATTCCCGCCGTAACCAGATTTGCAATTTTTCTTCTCTTTATGCTGTATGATATGTAGTGAAGCATCTTATTTCCTCCGCTTAACCTTTCTGCTTTCCCTCATCCAGTCTCACCACCTGATCCACCTCAGACAATACCGCCTGTCTGTGGGCAATCACAATCACAGTCTTATCCTTAAGCCTTGTGTGCAGCAAAGAGTTAATCTGCTGTTCCGAACAGACATCCGAACCGGAAGTAGCTTCATCAAACACCACTATCGGTCTGTCATGCACCAAAGCCCTGGCAAGCGCAATCTTCTGCTTCTGTCCCCCGGAGAGCATCATACCGTTTGTCCCCACCGGATAATCCAGGGAAACTTCCTCGATAAACTCCGAGAGCCCGCTGTCCCGGCATGCCTCTAAAATCTGCGCATCCTCTATCTGTACGTACAGGCTGATATTATTGCGGATAGTATCATGAAAAAGATAAATATCCTGACTCACCACGGAAATAAGATTTCTGTATTCCGTCAACGGCAGACTTCCTATTTCCCGTCCATTCAGCAGAATCTGCCCCTGTTTAGGTGTATAGAGCCTGAGAAGCAGGTCAATCACCGTGCTCTTTCCGGAGCCGTTCTTCCCAACCAACGCCGCCTTACTCCCTCCTGAAATCTTAAAATTAACGTTCTCTAAAACGGGCTTATCTTCCTCATACGCAAAGGACACATGCCGAAATTCGATAGCACCGGGCTGCGGCATGACCGTATACACCGCACCTTCATCTTCCTCCGCTTCCTCCATAAATACATAATACCGTTTCGTGGAGGGAATAATCCCCGACAACAGATACCCTATATTCAGGATTGCAGAAATCGGTCTCGTCACATACGTGCTGTATGTGATAAAAGCGAATACACTACCAATCGACAGTTGAAGCGCAAATACCAGATTGGAACCCACAATATAAATCAGCGTCGTCAAAAACTGTACGAGAATCACATCCGTAACACTATTCCACTGCATCAGCATGTTCAGTTCCTTTTGGCTGCAGATTACTTTGCCCTGTTTTTCGTCGAATTCTCTGTGTTTGTCCTCCGCTATTCCAAAAAGCTTTACTTCCCTGATGCCGCCTATGGTATCGCCAAACCACGCCGCATACTTCTGGCTGTCGCTGATATAAGTGTCCACCGCCTGTTTGCGCCGCCTGGCAAAATACCGCGTGACTACATATTTCACCGGAATAAACAACATCACCAGAAGCGTCATGCGCCAGTCTATAATCAACAATCCAATCATGCCGCCTGTTATGCCAAAAATCTGCGTCACCACAAAAAAGGTACTCTCATCCGCAATGGAAGCTATATTACCTACGTCCTCACGGATACTGTTCATGATTTCCGCATAATTGTGTCTGGTAAAATAACCGGCCTCCATACGAATAAGATGGGAATAAGACTCTTCCGCTAACGCATACTGCAGTTTTGCCGCAATATCCACTCTCTTTTTTTCTTTCAGCAGGTCAATCCCTGAACTGATCAGATAAATCAAAAGCGAACCCAATACCATCGCAAGCAACACTTCCTTATCCCCGCCGATAAACCCATCGTCCATAATCCGTCTGTTCAGCAGCGGGATACATAGATTTAATGCTGTTGAAATCAACAGACATCCGATGATAACTACAATTGTTTTCTTATAACCTCCCAACAGGGCAATCAATTTTTTTACCGCTTCCTTATTGCTCATAGTCTGACTGCATCATCTCCCGCCATAGGCTATCGGATTTGCATACTTTGATATTATATTAATTTACATACACGTAATTATTTTTATTATTTTACCACACACCCCTCTTATTGTACACTATAAATTTAGTTCTAATTATCCTAATTTTTCGTTAAATGTATCGTAAAACACCCGCAGATAACCCTGTTAGAAACATGTCCGCGAGGCGCACAATAAGAAAGACAACCCGCCTGTCCATGACAAACGGATTGCCTCTCTTTTACTTGCTTTTCGCAGAAAGTTCTGCGTTCTTACATAGATTAAGATCTAAGTTTCAATCGCTTACTTCATCTGCTCTTCCTGGCGCTTGATCATTCTACGAACCATCTCACCACCGATAGAACCAGCCTCTCTGGAAGTAAGGTCGCCGTTGTAACCCTCTTTCAGGTTCACACCTAACTCAGACGCAACCTCAGTCTTGAAACGATCCATAGCTGCTTTTGCTTCAGGAACTTCTACTCTATTGGTTTTGTTGCTTGCCATTTCTTTTCACCTCCGAAATACATTTGAATGTTTTTCATTCTTTATCTATATTGAGATAAGCGCTTGTGCCCTGCGCTTATCTCAGTGACTTATGTCTCTGCGATTGCGCATCGGTTTGGTCGCTTATCTTGATGTTAGTATGTTCGGATGGTGAGAAAATATTATGGTAAGTTTTGCTAGATTTTAAACTTTTCAAACACCACTGCATCTGCCATTTTATCAGCCGCATCCTGATCCTGTATCTTTGCTAGAATGGCAAGGCTAAAGGCAATGGCCGCGCCCATGCCACGGCCCGTGATAATATTTCCATCCGTGACCGCAGGCTGCCTAAACACTTCCGCACCCTCTAAGTGACTCTCCATAGAAGGATAGGAGCAAGCCTTCTTCCCTTTCAGATGTCCCCGATGTCCTAAAATACTGGGTGCCGCACAGATCGCCGCCACCACTTTACCCTCTGCCACAAATCCGTCCACCTGTCCCATCAGCGTCTCACAAGCTTCCAGATTCTTAGTGCCCGGCATACCGCCCGGAAGCACCAGCACATCCACACTGTCAAAATCCACCTCCGAAAGCGTCTTATCCATGCCAACTGTAATATCATGGGAACCTGTCACGCTTTTTTCATCTGTGATGGATACCATATCCACCGTCTCCCCGGCCCTGCGCAGAATATCCACCACGGTCAGCGCCTCAATCTCTTCATACCCTGTTCCAAAAAATACTGCGATTTTACTCATTTTGTTTTCCCTCCTGTATCTCTTTTTTCAATTTCATGGCTCCCATGCCAACCACATCCGCAAGCGCCCAGCCAATGGGGATTGCCCACCAGATTCCCAAAACCCCGATCTGAGGAACCGCCGCCAGTATGTACGCTAAGAAAACCCGCGTTCCCAGAGAAATAATCGTCAGCACCAGTGAAACACCAGGCCGGTTGATTCCCCGAAAATACCCATAAAGCAGGAATAAAATACCTATGCCGATATAGAAGGTTCCTTCTATCCGCAGATACTGCATGCCAATCGCTATAATCTGCGTATCCTCCGCCTTCACAAAAATCAACATCAGATACCGGGCCAGTACAAAGACCAAAACCGATATGACACCGCAGAAAGCGGCAGAAACGCCTATTGCCTTCCTGGTTCCTTCCCTTACCCGCTCTTCTTTCCCGGCTCCGTGGTTCTGGGAGATGAAGATAGAGTAGGCATTGCCAAACTCCTGCGCCGGCATATAAGCAAAGGTGTCTATCTTCACAGTTGCCGCAAAGGCCGCCATCACCGCCGGTCCAAAGCTGTTCACCAGACTCTGCACCATCAGAATCCCAAAATTCATCACGGACTGCTGCATACAGGTCATGCCGGAATATTTGCAGATTTCTGCCACCGGCTTTTCTCCCTGCACAAAGCTTCGCAGGGAAAACCGGAAAAAAGGTTCCCTCTTCCATATATAAATACCAAGTCCCACACCCGATACCGCCTGAGCAATCACCGTTGCCCAGGCCGCGCCCTGCAGTCCCCAGTCAAGTCCCAGCACAAAATACAGGTCCAGAACAATGTTCAGGACAGATGCTATGCCCAGAAAACAGAGCGGCACCACGGAATTCCCCAGCGCCCGCAGCAGAAACGCGAAATAATTATAAAGGAAAATAAACACAATTCCCGTAAAGATGACCACCAGATACTCCTCCGTCATCTGCCAAAGCCGCGGCGGCGTACGAAGGAGCCACAGAATCGGTTGCCTGAAACACTGCACCGCTGCACTGATCACCACAGCCAGTATGCCTATCAGTGCGAAAGATGTCTGGGCACAGGATCTGACCTTCTGCCTGTCACCCTTTCCTATATAATAAGAAAAAACAGCCCCGCTGCCCATACACAGACCGATCAGCAAAGAATTTAAAAACGTCATCAGCGTATAGGAAGACCCCACTGCTGCCAGTGCATCCGCACCCACATATCTTCCCACCACCCAGGTATCTACTATATTATAACACTGCTGCAACAGGTTCCCCAGAATCATCGGCCCCGCAAACGTAAGCAGGGCACCTGTCACATTTCCTTTTGTCAAATCATGATTCATAACTACGGTTTCCTTGGTAAAATAATCATCATATTTGCATATGCGTTTCTATTTATTATATCCCTAATCCTGCTTTGCTTCCACATCTTTTTATGTTCTCATGCCTTTCTGCCCGCATTCTGCCTCTCACCTGTAAAATGAAATTGAAGCTTTCAGCATTTTATGATAATATTATAATTTATAAGGGCAGGAAAATAGGTGGTTTTTCATTCTGCTCTATTTTCTTACCCTCAAAACATCATCGGAGGAAGATACTATATAAAGTCAATCAAATCAAAAATTCAAATCAGTATGCTGCTAGTGGTGCTGGTCAGTTCCATACTGATTGGAGTCATCACAGCACTGTTAAACGCAAACGGAATCGATGAAATGATGACAAAGACCCTGGGACCGGCCACGCAGATGGCTGCAGACGCCGTGGAATGGCGCATGAACAACTACTGGACCGCGCTGCAGGAAGCCGCCTCTTCTGATATTTTTCAGAAGTCTGACCCGACTGCCCCGGAACTGGTACCTGTCCGGGATGATATCGCTCAGCGTAACGGCTTTCTTTACACTGGTAAAATGGATGCCAGCGGATTTTCTTCCACCGGCTATAACTACGCCGATGAATATTATTTCCAACAATGCAAGGAAACCATGCAGCCCTATATCTCCAATATTATGAACGATGGAGAGCAGATGATTTTCCTGCTGGAGGTCCCCATCGTGAAAGACGGACAGTTTGATGGCATTGTTTATGGTGGAATCAACGCTGATTTCTTATCGGACATCGTGGTCAATCTCTCCCTTGGCAATGAGGGCGGCATGGTTGTGAACAAAGTTACCGAGTCTTTAAACCGGACCCACGCAATTGCCGAAAATGTAACAACAAAAGTGAGTGCCATGGTAGAGGCCGTAGAGGAGCAGACCGCTGCAATCTCTCAGGTAACTGACGGAATCGGCCAGATCTCTGTTGTTGTTCAGAATACCTCTGAGACCTCTGAGAAGAGTGCCGCTACCTCACAGGAATTGTCGGAACAATCTCTGCTGATGAATAATCTGGTGCGTAAGTTCCAGCTGAATTGATCAGCCAGATGCATGTAACCTGTAAATTAATATAAGACAGAGGAGCCCCCTATGGAAATCGAACGCAAATTTACCATCACCAGACTGCCTGACAATCTGACATCCTATCCCTGCCACATCATTGAGCAGGCTTATCTTAACACTGACCCGGTTGTCAGAATCCGCAGACAGGATGATTCCTACTACATGACCTATAAGGGAAAGGGGCTCCTGGCCAGAGAAGAGTACAACCTTCCTCTGAATGAGGCATCCTACTACCATCTGCTGGAAAAGGCAGACGGAAATATCATCTCAAAAAAACGCTATGTCATACCCATCGACCATCCGCAGTTCGATACGACATATATGTCATTACCCGGATTTTCTATTGACCAGATTAGTCTATCGGTGGAACTGGATATCTTTGAGGCACCCTTTGCCCCTCTGATAATCGCCGAGGTGGAATTTCCGAACAAAGAAATGGCGGAATCATTTCTCCCCCTTGACTGGTTTAGTCAAGACGTGACAAACGATCCCGCTTATCATAATTCCAACTTAAGTACACAAAAGTTCTGACACCATATCCTGAAAGCATGGACATCAGCAGAACCTGTCATATGCTTCATCTGCATTTCCCGGTGGACTCCCTCACCACCAGCTGTGCCGGGAATATAATCTGCTGATGATCCTTTCGGCCTGCAATCACATCCAACAGCAGGCGTATGGTCCTTTTGGCAATTTCCTCCACAGGCTGTTTGATCGTTGTCAGCTTCGGATTATAATATTCTCCCATCTCAATGCCGTCATAGCCTGCCACAGAGATATCTTCCGGAATCCTTTTCCCTGCTTCCAACACCGCCCGGCAGGCGCCAATCGCCAGAGAATCCGAAACCGCATAGATGGCTGTCACTTCTTCGCCCGATTCCAGTAACTTCTTAGCCGTCAGATAACCGTTCTCCATGGAATAGTGCTCAATCTCCTCCTGCACATAACAGATCAAATTCTCTGCCACGGAAAGATTGCGTCTGGCATAGGCTGCTCTGTACCCCTCCATACGCAGACGCCCGATGGGACGCTCCGATTTCTCCGTAATCAATGCAATCCGGCGATGTCCCAGTTCCAACAGATATTCTGTCATCTTCTCACTCTCTGCCCTGTCATCCACTGCAATATTGGAAAAGGCCACCTTGCCAATCTGATCCGCAAAATTAACTCCTATCGTACTGAAAATGAAAGGCACATTGAGTTTGCCGATCTTCTCCGCGGAATGTTCGAATTTACCGCCCAGAAATACGATTCCCCGCAGACGTTTCTCCTTTTCCAATTCCAGGGCCACATCCACCTCGTCCTCCTGGGCTTCCACATGCCGCAGCACCAATGCATATTTATTACGCTGTGTCTCCTCCTCAATGATCTGGATCATATTGCTGAAAAAAGGATTCGTGATACCCTTTACCAACACGGCAATACACTTGGCATCCGTCCTTTTAAGATTTCTGGCGCTGTTATTGGGAATAAATCCTGTTTCCTCAATCACCTTCAGAATCATATTCCTGGTCTCCGGATTAATATCCGGATGATTATTCAGCGCCCTGGAAACCGTACTGATTCCCACCCCGCATTTTTTAGCAATATCCTTGATCGTAATCTCTGCCATCGAAAACAAATTCCCCTATTACCCTTGCAATCGACCATAAAGCCTGGTCATGTCACACATCTTTCCTGCCAGTTCTTCCGTAAACTGCCCTGGCAGCATTCTCCACTTCCAATTGGTTCCCAGTGTGGAAGGCATATTAATCCTCGCCTCCGTCCCCAGTTCCAGATAATCCTGCATGGGAATCACACAGGTAGCAGACACACTGGAAAGAGCCGCACGGATAAATGCCCAGGGAACATCCTTACGGGAACGGATATTCAGATATTTCCTGGCAAATGCCTTATCTCTTCGATTCAGTTTATCATACCATCCAAGGGTAGTGTCATTATCGTGGGTCCCCGTATAAGCTATGCTGTTGGACACATAGTTATGAGGAAGGTAATCGCTCTCTTCCCGGGAATCAAAAGCAAACTGCAATATCTTCATACCCGGGTATCCGGTTTTTTTCACCAGCTTAATGACTGAATCAGTCAAAAATCCAAGATCTTCTGCAATCACAGCCTTACTTCCCAGTTTCGCCTTCATGGTCTTAAAAATCTCATAGCCGGGACCCTTCTCCCAGTGTCCGAACTCTGCCGTGGGATCACCGTAGGGAATAGAATAATATTCATCAAATCCACGGAAATGATCAATACGCACCACATCGTAAAGCTGATAACAATAAGCAATGCGTTTCATCCACCACGCATAATCCGTCTCTTTATGATATGCCCAGCGATACAGCGGATTTCCCCACAGCTGCCCTGTAGATGAAAAAGCATCCGGCGGACAGCCTGCCACCGCAGTCGGTGTCAGTGTCTCATCCAGCTGAAAAAGCTCCGGATTTGCCCAGGTATCCGAACTGTCAAAAGCCACATAGATTGGAATATCCCCAATAATCTGAATTTTTTTCTCATTGGCATATGTTTTCAGCGCAAACCACTGCTTTGCAAATAAATACTGCTGGAACTGATAAAAAGCAATTTCCTGCGCATACTGCCCGGCATACTTCTCTATCGCGGCAGGTTTGCGCAGCCTGATGTCCTCATCCCACTCGCTCCAGCTTTTGCCGCCAAAAGAATTCTTCACTGCCATATAGAGCGCATAGTCTTTCAGCCAATAGGCATTCTCTTCCACAAACTTCTGATACGCCTGGTCTTCCTCGATATGGCTGTTCTGATAAGCCTTCCTGAGTACTTTGAATCTGGACAGATAAATCTTCTCATAATCCACATAAACCGCGTCATCACCGAAGTCATACTGTTCGCATTCCGCCTTCGTCAGATAGCCTTCCTCAATCAGGGCTTCCAGATCAATATAATAAGGATTGCCTGCAAAGGTAGAAAAAGACTGATAAGGAGAATCCCCATAGCCTGTAGGTCCCAGAGGCAGTATCTGCCAATAGGACTGCCCTGCTTTTTCTAACAGATCAATAAATGCATAAGCCTCCTTGGAGAAGGCTCCTATCCCATACGGAGACGGAATACTGGATACGGGCAGTAAAACGCCGCTCTTTCTCATAATACCAACAAATCCTTTCATACGCTGTATACTGTTTTATTTTAGGCCTTTTTGTCGAAAATGGCAAGTTTATTCCTGCTATCGCACAGCCTGTTTTTGTTCTGATTGCACTATCACTGCAACCAGCGCTCTCTTATCCTTTGACCGCACCTGCAACCACACCTTCGATGATGTGCTTCTGGCAGGTCAGATAGAAGATAACAATGGGGATAATGGAGAGCACCAGCATTGCCATCAATGCACCCATATCCTTATTACCATTAGATCCCACCAACATCTGTACCACCACCGGAATCGTCTTATATTGGGTGCTGATACCGATTACCAGATAAGGAAGCAGGAAGTCGTTCCAAATCCACATAGCTTCCAGAATCGCCACAGTGATAGCCGTTGGTTTCAGAATCGGGAACACCACACCGAAGAACGTCCGAAGGGGCGTGCATCCATCAATCATGGCCGCCTCCTCAATCTCCAGAGGCACGGACTTGATAAATCCGGAAAACATAAAGATACACAATCCTGCGCCAAATCCCAGGTAAAGTACACACATTCCCAGAGGATTTTTCAGATGGAACGTATCTGCCAGACTGCTCATGGTAAACATGACCATCTGGAACGGCACAATCGTTGAAAAGGCAAACATATAATATAACCCGCTGGTCAACCTGGATTTCACCCTGGTGATGTAGTATGCTGTCATGGAAGTAAAAAGGATCAGCATGATCACCGACACAATGGTAATGAAAAAGGACCAGCCGATGGCGCTCAACAGCCCCGTCTTAATGAGTCCGTTCACATAGTTGGTGATACCGGAGAAGGTCTCGCCGTTTGGCAGTGAAAAGGGATCCTTGCTGATAAAGAACTTCCCTTTAAAGGAGTTGTTCACGATAAAGAACAGCGGATACAGCACTACTACGGTGAGTGCACACAATATGAGGAAAAATACTTTATTTAAAGTCCTGGAAGTTTTGGTCTTTGTCATTATTGTTCTACCTCCTTACTTCTGGTCAGGGAAAGCTGCACAAGCGCTATGGCTGCCACCAGGATAAAGAATACCACTGCCTTCGCCTGGCCCACGCCCTCATAGCCGGTCTTTCCATAAAAGGTATCATAAATATTAAGTGCAAGCATCTGCGTTTTATTCATCGGTGCACCGTTTGTCAGCGCTTTGTTCTGATCAAACAGTTTAAAGCTGTTGGACAGTGTCAGGAACATGCAGATGGTAACGGAAGACATGACCATGGGAAGTTTCACCTTGATCAGTGTCTGCCAGCCTGTGGCGCCGTCAATCTTGGCCGCCTCTATCAGATCAGTGGGTACATTCTGAAGACCTGCGATATAGATAATCATCATGTAACCAATCATTTGCCAGTTCATCAGGATGACCAATCCCCAGAAACCGTATTTGGCATTTGCCACAATGGTGGTCTCATACCGATACAGAATCGCGTTGATCATCTGCTGCCAGGTATAACCCAGAACGATACCGCCGATCAAGTTCGGCATAAAGAAAACGGTACGGAAGAGATTCGTTCCCTTAATTTTCCTGGTGAGCAGCAGTGCAATACAAAAAGCGAATAAATTGATTGTACACACACTCACGATGGTAAACAGAAATGTGAATCCTGCTGCGCTCAAAAATCCCTGTCCACTCTCAAAAGCCTTTATATAATTCTGCAGACCGACAAAGTGCGCATTCTTTACCGTGGTAAACTCACAGAAGGACAGGTACACACCTTGCGCAAAGGGAATGATAAAGGCAAAAGCAAAAGCGATGAGTGTTGGTAAAGTAAATACTAAAAAATATTTTTTTAATGATTTTTCCATACGATTGCCGGGGCTCCTTTCCTTAAAGTAATTTGCTTCGCAAATAACTTTTCGAGATCCGCTTCGCGGACTCGGATTTATTTAAGAATTTCTTTTTAAAATAACTTTTCGTGTTCCGCTTCGCGGACTCGGATTTATTCAACAATTTCTTGATTAAAATAACTTTTCGTGTTCCGCTTCGCGGACTCGGATTTATTTAAGAATTTCTTTTTAAAATAACTTTTCGTGTTCCGCTTCGCGGACTCGGATTCGTTAAAAATTTAGAAAAGCGCCCCGCAGCTTGGAGCTGCGAAGCGCTTCCATGATGCTTCTTTATGGTTCCATTTTATGATTGATTATGATATCTTAGTTTGCTGTCGCTGCCTTCTCTTCTGCCCATCTTGTTACGACAGTATCCTTAACAGCATCCCATTCCATGTTGCCGTTGCAGTACTCCAGTAAAGCTGCACCAAAATCGTCCTTGAAGTCCTGGCTCGGGAAGATGGTGAAGTTCCAGCTTACGGATGTCTTACCACTCTCCATGGATGCATACATCTCTTTTGCAAGAGGATCGCTGGGTTTCTCAGCATCTGTGAAGGTAGAGAAGGGCGCTGCATTACCAAGGGTGTTGACCATGATATTCTTACCTTCGTCAGAAGAAATCAGCCATGCTACGAAGTCCTCTGTCGCTTTGATATCAGCTGCATCTGCCTGGCTGTTGATGCACCAGAAGTTCTCTGTGCCGATACATAAGCCCTGTGTGTCCTCACCGGATACGCCTGCGTAGATAGGCATGAACTTTACATTTGCTTCTTCTACTGTATTGCCTTCTACCTCAGAAATCTGGCCCCACGCCCAGTTACCATTCTGCACCATTGCACACTCGCCAAGAGCGAACTCTGCCATGGAATCTGTTACCGCCTTGCTGCCTAACAGAGTGGGTGCACAGGTGGAGTTGTTGATGTATAAGTCAAAAATGTTCTTGAAGTTGTCGCTATACTTGAACTCAAGTGCGTCTGTATCTGTGATACCCTTCTCCTTCAATTCATAATATACCGGAAGGTTCGCCAGATGTGTCTGCCATCTCCAGTCTTCACCGGGAAGTAAAGAGGTGGAAGCGAATACGCCTGTGATGCCAAGGTCATCTTTCTTCGCCTGCATATCTTCAACGACTGCCTTTAACTTATCGAAACTGTTAATTTCGTCAATGCTCTTTGCCGCTGCGCCGTCCATAGCGAAGTATGCCTGCATGATAGCATCGTTGTAGATGATACCATATGCTTCCACTGTGTAAGGAACGCCGTAAGGCTTTCCATCTTCGCCGTACACGGCAAGACTCTGATCGGACAGATTCTTGAACATTTCTGTGTTGGACAGATCCATGCAGTAATCTTTCCAGGAGTTATAGCCTACAGGACCATTGATCTGGAATAAAGTAGGTGCATCGCTGCCTGCAATTTCGGACTTTAATACTTCCTCGTAGGTACCGCTTGCTGCAGTTACCACTTTAACCTCTACTCCTGTGGATGCTGTATAATCAGCTGCAATCTGCTGCCACTGCGCATCAACCTCAGGCTTGAAATTCAAGTAGTATACAGAACCGCCGTCTGCGCTTGCAGCGGGCGCCTCATCCCCGGACTCTCCGGATTCCTGTGCAGCAGGGGCTTCTGCCGCAGGTGCAGAATCACCACCCTCTGTAGATGCTGCACCGTCAGAACCGCCACAGCCTGCTAACATGGTGGAAACCATCGCTACACAAAGTAATGTGCTTACAAGTTTCTTTTTCATTCTTCTTCTCCCTTTCCAAAAATAAAATTTGATTGGTTTCCGGAAACGATATCGGTAACGATGTCGGTATTGTTGCCGGTAACGTTTCCGTTTATGTGTTAAGCATATCATCCACCTGTCATTTTGACAAGAGGTTATTTCTACTTTCCAATCATTTCTGCTATTTTATATAGAATTCAATCATTGTTTTTGTGCAAAAATTCCAAAAACTCTTTTTCCGGCAGAGGCTTTGAGAAATAATATCCCTGAATATAATCAATGCCCAGCTTTTCCATCTCAAGATACTGCTGTTTGTCCTCAATGCCCTCCGACACGATCTTAAGCTGCATTCCCTGAATCATCTGCATGGCTGCATTCATCACATACTGCGCCTTTTCATCCCGGAAGAAAGCCTGGCTCATCTCCCTGTCAAATTTCACGATATCCACCGGCATTTCCACGATATAGTTAAGATTCGACTGCCCGGTTCCGAAATCGTCCAGCGAAAAATGCACGCCATACTCCCGCAGCCTGCGCATATTGCCTAAAAGTGTCTTTTTCGCAGACATGGAAGCGGATTCTGTGATCTCCAGATTGATACAGTCCGGATGCATCCGATATTTCTCCATAATACGAATATAATCATCTGCCAGCTGCTTATACCCGCACTGCACCACAGACAGATTGACTTCTATGTAATGCAGTCCGTACCGTTCCAGCTGTTCCTCCGTAAAGAAACGGCACACCTTATCAAATACGATCTCCCCAAGCTGTATGATATCTCCATTTCTTTCCGCCACGGGGATGAAAGATGCGGGAGCGACCAGCTGCCCGTTTGTATCCCGCATACGCACCAGAGCCTCCGCGCTCACAAATCTGTGTTCTCTGGTGGCGTATATGGGCTGATAGAAGACTTCAATCCGATCTTCCTTCATGGCCTGATCCAGCATCAGCTCCATGGCCTTCTCCTGTTTCATCTGCACCACAAACTTCCTGTCCACCTGTCTGAAATTAGATATGCTGTGATCCTGCCCCTTCCATCTTGCATACTGCAAAATATGCACCATCTCCTGGTAGTCGCCTGCCAGCAGAGAGCTTGGCATATAGGTGTACTCCACCTGCGCCATGACTCCGATCTCTTTTCGCCCGCTCTCAATAAACACTTTGACCCGCTCCATGGTATCCTTTGCCTGGCTCAAGTCATCAAATACCATCCACACTTCATCGTCTGCCATCTTAAAGACCCTGGTGGCCGGAAGATTCGGCAGTCTTCTGGCAAATTCCACCATCACAGCCTGTTCCCGCTCTCCATCATCCGCCTGGCTGATGCCCAGATTAAACCAGATGGATAATACAGAAAATTCCCTGTCCATATTATAGAGTTTGCGGGCATAGAGAAGGAGTGCATCCTGATTAAACAATCCCGTAGCCCGATCCGTCATATACTCCGGGTTCTCCTGTCTTAAAAATATGATCAAAATACCCACTGCCCCGGCATAACCCACCAGCAGAAGTTCATTGTTCAGAAACTGTACGATAGCCGCCGCGAACCAGATCCCCAGCCACATCAGCACCACCTGAGTCCTGCGCGGATTGGCCTGTCTGCGCTTTCTGATGGTCAGAATAAAGTTCGCCACCAGGAAACTGCAGGTGCTAAGATAAGTCATCAGCACACTGGGACCTTCTGTATAGACGATTCTTCCATGTCTGCTGATGCTGATGGGCAGACAGGCAATGATAACGATGTAAAGCAGGGCAGCGCCTGTTCCAATCATCGTCACCCACATGAACTTTTTCTGCCGCTCATATACGCCCGAGCATTCATACAAGAGTCCGGCCAGGCCTACTAACACCAGAGATGCCAGATAAGTCTTACAGATCATCTCCACAATCGTCCCAGGGATATACAGCAGATTGACAATCGCCCAGATGGATAACATATCAAAAAACACACAAAAAAGAACCACCACCAGAAGGCACTGGAAAATAATCTGCGTATTCAGCCGCAGACTCTTATATCTGACATAGAACAAAATCATAATGATAATCAGGATAATCCCGCATAATTGGGCCTGAATATTCATTCTCGCATCCTCCGTCTTCCTGTCTTTATCCTATCCACAATCACGCGAAACTATATAACCAAAATATCTTTCTCCGCTTCCTCCTAAAGAAAGGGAATCATCTCCCGCACGGAACTGAATATCAAATGCGGCACGGTCTCAGAAGTCTGCACATCCTCCAGGGACGCCTCCCCGCTTAATACCAGCACACTCTTTAGCCCATGGTTCCTGCCCGCTGCAATATCCGTGTAGAGCCGGTCTCCCACCATGGCAATACGCTCCCGTTTCGTATTGACTCTACTAGTCAAATACGAAATGATGTCCTCATTAGGCTTACCGATCACCCTGTCAGGATAACGGAATGCCGATGCGTGAATAAAGGCATGAATTGCCCCTGCATCCGGAATAAATCCGCTTTCTGTGGGACAATTATAATCCGGATGTGTGGCGAGATAGGGAATGCCTGCCCGCACATGATCACAGACCTTACACATCTTAGCATAATCAAGGGTGGTGTCAAAGGCCGTCACCACCACTTCCGGGTGCTCCTCTTCCAGCGCTATCCCCGCCTGCATAAATTCCGCCTGCAGCATTGGATTCCCCAAAAGAAACACGCGTGCACCAGGATAATGCCTTTGCAGATAAGCGATCGTGGCCTGCCCGGAAGTGACAATCTTCTCCTCTCCCACAGCAAGTCCCATTCTTCCAAGCTTCTCCACATAGACTGCCGCATTTTTGGAAGAGTTATTGGTCACAAATACATAGTTTCTGCCAGAAGCTTCTATTTTCGCAAGAAACTCCCTGGCGCCGTCTATCCACTGCTCCCCCAGATAAATCGTTCCATCCATATCCAGTGCGAAACATTCCACCTTTGCCAATATACCTTCTATATCTTCGTTGACCGCCGGAATCTGTGCCTGCACCTTTGTACTCCCGCGGATTTCAGACAATATCTTCATCACACCCGCCTCCTCATTGGACGGCGCGATATATTTCGCTGCTTCTTTTAAGCCCGGATGGGCATTGCTCATGGCATAACTCTCCGTACACTGCCGCATCATACTTTCATCGTTCAAAAAATCACCAAAGGCCATACATGCATCTGCCTCTATATGATAAAGCTTCTGCAAAAAAGCTAATGCCGCCCCCTTATTCACTTCCTGGTTGGCGATATCCAGCCAGCAGTCTCCAGACAGCACCACATTCACACCCTCGGGTATATCCTGCAACGTGTCATAATATGTGACGGCACTGTAATCTTCAATGAACACAGCTATTTTAATGATCTTATCCTTCTCCATACAACTTTGCAGATCATCCGTAAATTCCAGTCTTTCATAATACATATGCCCGTTTTTCTCTACATCCGCACTGCCATGTTTCATATAGGCAGATTTCACACCACATAAAATGACGGCGTGCCCATCTCTATCGCTGAAACGTTCCACACATGCTTTCACTGTTTCCGTTTTCATGGTATTGGTATAGATAAATGCTCCCTGGTCTGCCACCAGTCCGCCATTATCAGCGATAAAGAGCATTCTCTCTGCCGCCCTGGGGAACAGCTTGTACATGTTGTAATATTGTCTGCCGCTCGCGATCACCGTTTTGATCTCAGGATGTTCACAGACCCAGTCCTCGAACCCTGCAGGCACTTCCTTTCGTGAATTAAGCAGTGTGCCATCCAGATCTGTGACCACAAGTTTGATCTTCTTATACGCCATCTGTGTAAGTTCCTCCATATCTGAAACCGTTTCTTTCCTACAGGTTCGTAAAGGCAAGCGTCTCCTTTTCCAGTCCCTCCACGATCTCCTTATTGGCTCCCATACGCCGCGTAATATCATCTATATCCTCTGCAAGGTTCTTAATGTTACCGGCAACGCTGGCAATACCATTGGATCCTTCATCAATCACATCCGTTATGGTGGCAATGGAACCGGCAATCCCTGTCATGGAATCCTTCAGGTGTTCTGTCTGTCCATAGAATGCATCCATCATCTGACGGATATAGGCGGCGTCTTCCTTATATTGATGTCCTGACTGTGCGAAGGCCTGGAATTCTGTAAGCACAGACTGATTCATATAGTCAATCAGATGCTGGGCATTCTTAGAAAGATTGTGTACGGCGGAAGTCACAACCGCATTGATGGATTGAATCCGTTTGGCAGTCTCCTGGCTGGAATTGGAAAGATTCCGCATTTCCCTTGCAACGACTGCAAATCCTTCGCCCGCTTTTCCTGCATTGGATGCCTCCACAGAAGCATTGATGGCAATTAACTGGGTCTGCTGGGAAATGTCGAGGATTCCGCTGGCCAGTGTCTTAATCTGATCCACACTTTTACTCTTTTCAATGGCCTCATTGAGCGCACGTAATATTTCCGCCGCCTTGGCACTGGTAACTTCCACACTGTTTTGTGCCGACTGCTGCATTACCTCCGCACGAGTGTCCATCTGTACCGTGTAGTCCGTGATCACACTGCATTGCTGAGCAATATTCTGAACATCCAGCCTGACTGTTCCCGTATTATCATTGATGGTGGATGCATTGCTCGCCACTTCCTGGATAGTCGCTGACAGCTGTTCGGCGAGCGTGGAAAGATCCGATGCATTTTCCTTGGAATCCTGCGTCTTTTTCAACACCTCACTGGTCATGTTATTGATATGCCCGGAACTTGTCTGAATGGTATTTAAGATACTCTTGATAGGAATCACCACATATTTTGTGATAAGCTTTAAATCTGCGAATACCAGAAGGACACAGGCAATGGATGCGGCGATACCCGCCAGCAGGGAAATGAAATATACATCAGAAAGCTGCTTTCTTGCTTCATCAGCCTGACTGTTGATGGAATCATTCATGGCTCCAATATCCTGCGTCATCGCAGCCGCATAAGCTGCCACATCCCCATTGGCCAGTGCATAGGCATCCTGGGTTTTATGGCTGGCACTGGCGCAGACAAGATGCACCAGTGCATGCTTAAAGGAATCATAATCCGCTAAAAGCGCTTCATATTGCGCCCGGTCTTCCTCTATGACGTATCCCTCCCCCGCATAGGCGGCCATCATTTCATCCAGAAGCGCTTCTTCGGCCTTAATCTGCTGGACTAGCGTGATCATCGTATTATAATCTGTAGCAACAATATGGCTCAAAGCCATTTGATGAATATTCATAGAAGCTTCACTGATCTGCGAAAGCCGGCTCTTGCCATCCATATAGTTATCTGCAATATTGGCCGCGCTCGCATTCACATTGTGAATATTGATTATGGAAAGGATGTTTGACAAAAGCGCAACAATTCCCAAAAGTACAATCGGTATGATCAAACGATGTTTTAAACTGATATTCTTCATCTTAGTCTATTCTCCTCTACACCTGATACCAATTCCTGATTTTATGGGGCTATAATACCCTCAACCATTGTGTCAAGCTGTTCCTGAAGGCCTGTTCCTGAAGGATTCCCTTCCAGTATATTTCCCGTAAATGTGGCCACAGGCTCCCAGAAATTCCCTCCGATCCGCTGCAGACACGAAAATTCCGATTGGTCTAACAATGCCGCTATCGCCGGGGAATTCTGCACCTCGGCTGAGGCTGCCGCATTGATATTGGACGGGCCCTGTCCACGGACCATAAAGCGCAGTTTCTGGTTCTCCTCATTGCTGATCCACTCCGCTAATTTTGCCGCCCATTCGTAATGTTCCGAATAGGCATTCACGCCGATCAGTTTATAGCCGGAGAAAGAAGCCATCTGAACCTGCTGCCCGCCGCAGCTGTAGGAAGGCAGCTTAGAAGCGCCGTAATTCCCACCCCAGGCTTCCTCCACGGCAACCGCATTCCAGACGCCATTGACCCCTGCAATGATGGTGCCATTCCGAACACCTTCCAGGAATCCGGCATCATCTGTACTGATAAACCCGGGATGCGCAGCCATATCCACCATGGCCTGTGCCACATCTGTTCCCTTGATATTCCCGTCAGTGCTGTTCCATGTACAATAATTAGTGATCCCATCATCAGCCAGACCCACCGTGAGGCCGGTGTTGCCAAACAAGGAATACACATACCATCCCGACGACCACTCCATGGAAACCTTCTTGTCAGACGCCGCTGCAATTTCCAGCATCCGGTCAAACGATGCAATGTCTTCTTCAGAGAAATACTGCTTATTATAATATAAAAAGTATCCATTATCCGCTGTCAGCGGCAGTGCATACAACGTATCGTTTACAGACGCCGCAAGAACAGATTCCGGAAGATTTGCCGCCTTGACCGATTCTGCGTTTGCCACCGGTTCCAATGCGCCGGCAGCTACCAGCGTGTTTAACTGATCATCCGCAAAGGCAAATACATCCGCACCATTCTCTAAATCTGCCAACAGGGCATCGGTACAATGACTTTCACTTTGGGGCATATAGGTAATGTTAAATTCCGCCTGTCCCCCATATGTTTCCTCAAATCCCTCAAAAATCTGTCCAAGCAGTTCTTCATCCTCTTCCGCTCCCCAGACAGTGAGGTTGACCGTATCAGTGTCGGGCGCCTGCTCCTCTTTAGAAGAGACCGGGGCATCTTTCTGGCATCCGGACAACAATACGGCCAACAATAGGGCCGGAAGTACTATTCTCTTTTTCTTCTTCATAGCAATCCCATCTCCATATGTACTCAAATTTTTAATTTATCATAGCATTTCCCCAAACTGTTTTCAATCCCTTCTTTCTGATGTTATAATAGATGCAAATACCAGACTTTGCACTGAAAAAATGCATTGACCACACGAGTCAATTTCAGGAGCCATCCTGTGAAAGGAGCACCGCTTATGAAAGAACAACTCTACACGATCCCCTTAAACGATGCCATGAACGCCAACGATGAATGTCCTTTCTGCTACATCGAAAGAAACGTGGAACAAGACCTGCTCGACTTTGTCTTAGGATCCGGTTCCTCCTACATGGAGAGTGATGTGCGGGAACAGACTGACCAGGCCGGATTTTGCCGGAATCACTTTCAGAAAATGTTTGACTACGGCAATACCCTGGGCAATGCCTGGATCCTGAAAACGCACTACACACAGATGATCCGGGAACTGCAAAGCCAGACGAAATCCTTTAAACCAGGCAAAAGTTCCCTGAAAGATAAATTCAAAAAGCAAGTTGAACGTCACAATCCCATCGGCATCTGGGTCGCTGAAAAAGAACGATCCTGTTATATCTGCAAACGCTATGCAGACACTTATGAACGCTATCTGGACACCTTCTTTGTGATGTACAGGAAGGACCCGGATTTTCGGGACAAAGTAAAAAACAGCAAGGGATTCTGCCTGCACCATTTCGGGGATCTGTGCGAAGCTTCTGACAGCCGTCTGCCTGATAAAGAAAAGGCCGATTTCTACAATATGCTCTTTCCGCTTATGGAACAAAACCTGATTCGGCTTGGCGAGGACGTCGCCTGGATGGTGGAAAAATTCGACTACCGCAACAAGGATGCAGACTGGAAAAATTCCAAAGATGCCATTCAACGTGGGATGCAGAAATTAAAAGGGGGCTATCCTGCAGATCCCCCGTATCAGAAAAAATAACGTTCGGCAATATAACTTTACAGCCGGCATTTCTCTTTTCCTCAAAAGGCGGCCAGGTTGCATCAACCGGACCGCCTTATATACGATATTCCTCGTCTCTATATGGTTACACAAAACTTTACTTGTACTGCAATATCCTACATAGCGTCCATGGAACCGTCACTGTCATCGTCATCGAAGAATTCTTCCACCTTCTCCTCGACTTTCTGTGCTGCTTCCTGAACAGAGCCCACGACCTTCTCAGACACATCAGCTTTCGCTGCATTTATGCCCTCCTTAAAGTCCTCTGCCTTCTGCAGATCCAAATCCACATAATTACGATCCGCATCTTTGGCCGCTCCGTCTTCATCCAAATCCTCGTCAAAGTTATCAAAATCGTCGTCATCATCAAAATCATCATCCACGAGAGCCTCTTTACTCCTGAGATAATAATACGCTCCCGCTGCCACGGCGCTAAGAGCCGCTGTTACCATTAAAACTTTACCAAATTTCTTCGCCATCAGTGTTCTCCTTTCACCGTCTGTTATATCATTATATTAATACTATTTTGTGAAAATGAAAAGGGAATATGTATAAAAAAAGTTAAAAAAAAGGAATCCAATACAAATTATCGATTTTATCCTAAATTTTTAGTTTCTACCCACAACATCTTGTACCTGAAATATTTCTGAAAACTAGTTTTTCGCAGAACATTGAATCCTTCGACAATTTGTGCTATAGTATAAATCGACCAAAAAGGTCAACTTATGCAGAATCGGGGAGAACATGAACGAGAAATTTTTTGATTTAAAGAAGGAAAAACAGGACCGCATGATCAATGCGGCCCTAAAAGTATTTTCAATGGGCGGCTATAAACATGCCAGCACCGATGATATTGTTACAGAAGCCGGAATCAGCAAGGGACTTCTATTTCACTATTTTGGAAGCAAGCTCGGACTCTACACTTTTCTTTACGACTACAGCGTCAGGTTCATGAAGTTGGAACTAACCAGCGGTGTATCTTCCACGATTACTGATTATTTTGAAATCCGCAAACAGATGGAATATGCAAAGATGCAGGTTCTCAAAAATTACCCTTACATGCAGCTTTTCTTAAATCGCTGCCGCCGGGAGGACGTGGGGGAAGCACTCTCTGCCATTGAACGTCAGAGAAACGTATTAAGCGATGTGTATGCGGTCTTAAAAAACCAGACCGACCGTACATTATTCAGTGCAGATATTGACTTTGAAACGTTTGATAAGATGCTCGACTATACCATTGACGGCCTGATGGATGCCCGTTTTCAGGACTCCTCTTTTCACCCGGAGATGCTGTATGAAGAGACTGCCTCCTATTTGAATATGTTAAAGAAGATTACCCGCGTCCAATAAAATCTTTTATAGAAAACAGCGAGCGGATATTTGACTCCATCGGATATTCTTAAGTAGAAAAGTCCGGTCTAAGATCACATAAGTGATTTAAGACCAGACTTTTTTTAATATATTGATTCCTTCCCGGATATCCTCCATGGACATTCCGCCATAGCCTAAGATCATGGTAGGTGATGTCAGAAACCCGCCTTCTTCTGTTCCATCCCATGCTGAAGACTCTCCCAGCCTGAATTCTCCCAGCCGATAAGTCCTGACATTCTGTAATCTGGCCGCCTGCTCCAGTTCCTCCTCGCTTCTTCCCCTTGTATCTGTCAGCAGCACATGCAGCCCCGCATTGCCGCCTGTGACACGAAAATGCCTCTCCAGAGGCCTGATCTCGCTTAAAAGCAGATCATGCTTCATGCGGTACTGTTTGCGCATCTTATTCAGGTAACGCTCAAAATACCCATCCCTGATAAATTCATTCAAAATGGTCTGGTCAATCCGGGATACCGATGAAGAGAAAAAGCCGCATTCCTGCCGATATCTTTCCAGCAGGGGGTACGGCAGTACCATATAGCTGATACGGATTGCCGGCGCAATCGCCTTGGAAAATGTCCCGATATAAATCACACGGCCTGCCGTATCAGAAGCCTGCAGAGACGGAAGCGGCTTTCCTTTATAACGAAATTCACTGTCATAATCATCTTCAATCAGATAGCGTTCCTTCCCCTCTGCCGCCCATTTTAAAAGCTCCATCCGCCGCCCGATAGGCATTGACACACCTGTTGGATACTGGTGAGACGGCATCACATAAGCAATCTTTGCATCGGTCTTTCCCAAAACGTCTACCCGGATCCCCTTCTCATCTACCGGGATTAACGACACCGGATAAGCAAAAGAGCGGAAAATCTTATAAGCCCTCACATACGTTGGATTCTCCATCGCCACATGAATGTGGCGCCCTAAAATCTTCTCCAACAAAAGAAGCAGGAAATCATTCCCTGCTCCAACAATAATCTGTTCCGGCTCACAGTTAACCCCCCGCGATCCATGCAGATACCGACAGATCGTGGTCCTTAATTCCAGATCTCCCTGCGGCACTCCCAATGCAAACATCTGGCTCTTGGCATCCACAAGAATATTTCTGGTTATCTTCTTCCAGGTAGCATAGGGAAAAAAACGCATGTCAATCACATTGGGGGAAAAATCATAACGGCAGACATCCGACCTTGTCCTGGCCTGTCTTCCTTCCACCCCGGTTTCTTCCATCCTCTCTCCTGCAAAAGAATCAGACTTAAGCTCATACAAATCTTCCAAAGCGCTGACAAAATACCCCCGCTTAGGCCGCGCTGCCAGATACCCTTCTGCCACCAACTGCCCGTATGCCATATCAACCGTAGTCCTGGACACCTGCAGATCCTGCGCCAGGAATCTGGCAGAGGGCAGCTTTTCATCCTGCAAAAGCCGTCCTGCCCTGATCTCTTCCCGGATATACTCGTAAATCTGCTCATATAATGTTTTACTGCTCTTAGGATCCAACTGAATATGAATCGGTAATTCTTTCATCTACTTTCCATGCACCACTACTTTCTGGCTGCATTCTTTTCCTTAATCTTCTTCATCAGCATTTCCTTCACGTCTCTCGCCTTATCCTTCATACGGGGATTGGCGCCTGTAGAAGTGAGGATGCCTGTGATCAGACGACTGGTCAAATCATACTGTTCAAACCTCATAGCCGTCACAGCAATCAGGTAATCTACCGTAGGCTCATCCATACCGCACATAGGGAAGCTCTCTGTCTGTCTTGCCGCCAGAAAACCTTCCAGCGCACTCTTCAAAAATTCATCTTCCTCTTCCTGGCATGCTTTCTTCTGCTCCTCATAATCCGGCTGCGTATTATCCAGATGCTCTGCCTTACCGCGCAGCAACCATGCCGTCTTTAAACAGATATATGCCTTTTCACTGGATCTTGCCTGCTTAACGATTGCATTGGCCAATGTCAGCTTATAACGCTCTAACGCCTCATCATAAGTATAGGTCTCTTTGGTCTCCTGCTGAGGTTTGAAGGTTGAGGAGATTGCCTTCTGTATGTTCTTCGCCTGAGGTGACGTGAGGAATTTGAAAAATCTGCTGAGCGCTGCATATCCGCAATTAGGACACATGATGATATCATATTTTAACAAATCGATCTGCTCGTATCTCGGACGAAGATCCAGATCGCTTCCGCCCAGCTTGGCCTTGCCAATCTTAACTGTCCTGGCCTTAAACTCCCTGTCACAGATAGGACAGGTAAAAGATTTATCAAATAAGAAATCCTGCTCCTGCACTACCGGTGCAGCACCCGGTTCACCTGAACCTGCTCCCGCCTCTGCTTTCTTTGGCGCCTCATACAAATCCATGCTCTCCAGATTACTCAACCCGAACTGCTCTAACCCCGACAATAATCCTGCCATTATTTTATCCTCCCATTTAATCTACGTCTGTACAATATTGTACCCTAATTCTCCTTTTTCGGCAATACATAAGAACTCTTAAGAGACACGATTCTGTTAAAAACAAGATCTCCCGGTTTAGAATCCCTGCAATCCACACAGAAGAACCCCTGTCTTACGAACTGAAAACTGTCATAAGCTTTCGCATCTTTCACCGAAGGTTCCATCCGGCACTCTGCAAGCACCTTGAGTGAATCTGGATTCAGATTCAGGCTCCCGTCTTCGTTATAAACACCCTTTTCCTCGTCTATAATATTCTCATAGAGTCTGACCTGTGCCTTCACGGACTCTGCGGCAGACACCCAGTGAATGGTTCCCTTGACCTTTCTGCCGTCAGGACTGTTGCCTCCCTTTGAAGCCGGGTCATAAGTACAGTGCACGACTGTCACATTTCCGTCCGCATCTTTCTCGCAGCCCACACATTTTACGAAATAAGCGCTCATAAGACGGACCTCATTGCCCGGGAACAACCGGAAATACTTTTTCGGCGGTTCTTCCATAAAATCCTCTCTCTCGATATACAGCTCCCTGCTAAAAGGTACTTCGCGCGTTCCTAATGCCTCATTCTCCGGATTGTTGACTACACTGAGCCACTCCGTCTCTCCTTCGGGATAATTGTCTATCACTAATTTGACCGGATCAGTCACTGCCATAATCCGAGGGCGCTTCATCTTCAGGTCTTCCCTGATACAGTACTCCAACATGGAATACTCTGCAGAGGAATTGGCTTTGGAAACGCCGCACAGATCCACAAACAATCTGATCGATTCCGGTGTGAACCCTCTTCTTCTGAGTGCGGCAATGGAAACCAGTCTGGGATCATCCCAGCCATCCACAATCCCGTCCTCCACCAGTTTCTTGATATATCTCTTTCCAGTGACCACATTGGTCAAATACATCTTGGCAAACTCAATCTGTTTCGGCGGATGCGGATATTCCAGCTCTGTCACCACCCAGTTATATAGAGGTCTGTGATCTTCAAACTCCAACGTACAGATGGAGTGCGTAATGCCCTCTATGGCATCCTCTATAGGATGCGCATAATCATACATGGGATAAATACACCACTTGTCTCCTGTATTCTGATGGGACAGATGTGCCACACGATAAAGGATCGGATCCCGCATATTGATGTTAGGAGAGGACATATCAATCTTAGCCCGAAGCGTTTTCTCACCGTCAGCGTATCTGCCCTCTTTCATCTCTTCAAATAACCTAAGGTTCTCTTCCACACTCCGGTTGCGGTTAGGATCGTCGCGCCCCGGCTCCGTCAGCGTTCCGCGGTATTCCCGCATTTCATCGGCAGACAGGTCCGATACATATGCCTTTCCCTTTTGAATCAGCTTAACCGCGCCCTCATACATCTCCTCAAAATAATCGGAAGCGAAAAACAATCTGTCCTCATAATCAGCGCCAAGCCACTTTACATCGGCTTTGATAGACTCAACGAACTCACTCTTTTCTTTGGTCGGATTGGTATCATCAAAACGCATATTGAACTTGCCGCCATACTGGGCCGCAAGCCCGGAATTTAAGAGAATACTTTTGGCATGGCCAATATGCAGATATCCATTTGGTTCCGGCGGAAACCTTGTATGCACGGTGTCATAGACGCCTTCTGCCAAATCCTTCTCTATAATCTGCTCGATAAAGTTCTTAGACACCACTTCCCGGCTTTCCGCCTCTTCTGATGTCAGATTCTTCTCATTTTCACTCATATATGAATCCATGCGGCTTTCTATCCTGGCCGCTTCCTCCTTCAACAAATCATCGCTGCTGCCTTTTCCTAATAGTTTTAAATATTTTACCATAGGCAGAAGGAAATAGGAAGAAAAAACTCCAAAAAACAGGGTAAAATCCCACCCTGTGAAATTCCACCCTGCCCTGAACCTCTCTTAACTGCCCAGCAGTAAAAGCTCCTTTACGATATAAAGCTGCCTTCTGTTAAAGCCTCTTTCTATTCTTTAGTCTTCCTCATCCTCCACTGCAGCCGCAATTCCGGAAACCACAGCAGAAACCACCGAAATCACCACTGGTATCATGACAACCACTAAAAAACCGCCTGCCAATAATGTAAATCCCATACTTCCATTCCTCCCTGCCAAACTGCTTTGCCAGCTGTATAATTCTATTTACCATTATACACACTTTATAAAAATCTGCAAGTCCCGGCATGGAATCCTTAATAGTTATCGGCGCTGATTTCAAAGTAGCCCTGCGGATGATTGCAGACCGGGCATACTTCCGGCGCCTTGATTCCTATCACAATATGTCCGCAGTTACGGCATTCCCATACCTTCACTTCACTCTTCTCAAACACTGCCTTTGTCTCCACGTTATGTAACAACGCACGGTATCTCTCTTCATGATGCTTCTCGATGGCTCCCACCATACGGAACTTAGAGGCCAGTTCCGGAAAGCCCTCTGCCTCCGCAGTCCTTGCAAATTCCTCGTACATATCTGTCCACTCATAGTTCTCGCCGTCTGCCGCAGCTCCAAGATTCGCTGCGGTATCACCGATACCATTTAACTCTTTAAACCACATCTTGGCATGTTCTTTCTCATTGTCCGCTGTCTTTGCAAAGATGGACGAAATCTGCTCAAATCCCTCCTTCTTCGCCACAGATGCGAAATAAGTATATTTATTTCTCGCCTGTGATTCCCCGGCAAATGCTGCCTCCAGATTCTTTTCTGTCTGTGTTCCTGCGTATTTGTTGCTCATGTCCTAGGTCTCCTTTTTCATTTTTATTTTTATATGATTATGCTGCCGCGCTTTAGAAGTTCATTGCACTGCCGCACATCTTTCCCCAATCAGTCTGTCTCTCCTATCTCTTCCAGATAGTATGGCACGAACTCCTGATAATTCCAATATTGATGGCTGCTGTTTAGTACCTCCCCGGCCAGGTCCGTAATCTCTGCCATCGAATATAGTGGAGATGTATAGATTCCCTTTCCGCTATACAGATACAGGGTCTCGGATCCCGGGTCGTATGCCAGATAGCCATGAATATGAGAAAGCTTATCATACATCCGTCCTTCCCGCAAATCTATCTGATAGGCGTCATTGGTTCCGCACAGGAAGCCAAAATCTGCATCCGCCGGCCTCTCATAGCGTGCCATTTTCTCAGAAAGTCCCTTGAAATTGCCATGACCGCCGCAAAAGTAAACGTCCTGATCGGCATCCCAGTCCACAAAGTAAATGACTACCCGGCCATCTTTGTAAACCAGATACAGATCATCGTCATCCTCATCAAAGAACATGGTTTCCAGATATTCCACGCCTATCCCCTGACTTTTAGGGTCCATGAAGACTTCTGTTTCTCCCATCTGATAAAAGAGCAGACTGTCCGTCTCACTGGAAGCAACCGCGTAAAAAGGCTGTTCATGGCACACCGCCGTAATCCCATCTGGCAGCTCATCCTGGTAAAGCAGCTCCCCATCTGCAAGCCCATATCCATACAGCGTATGATAATCTTTCAGATAAAGCACACCATTCTTCTCATCCAAACCCAGATATTCCAGGAAATCATTCTCAAAGTCCACTGTGCTCACAACACTTCCATCCGCCAGATCAATCATATGATATGCATCCTTAGTGACCACAAGAAGCGACGTTGTCCCATCTCCGTCAAAATCGCCAAAAGCCATGCTTTCATAATAAGCCTTGTCTTTATACGTCCACAGAAGTTTCTTCTGTGCTGTACCAAACAGCTCCACACAGGTATTGCTGCCATCATCATATCTGGCCGCCGCCAGCAAGGCCCCGTCCGTACTAAGGTTTGCTGCCCGGTAATATCCCTCTCCTTCATGAAAGCTCTCCAGCCCCGCGCCGCGTGCAGTCCGATAGATTGTAGCACGATTGCTGCCATAGGGCAAGGTCACGCAGTAGCCGTCTCCCATCGCAAAATCTTTCACATTGGAGGACGTACAATCAGAAAAGGTTCTGCCTATCATATCTTCCATCCGTCCCGTATGCAGATAGTGCCAGGTACCGTCTCTGGTAAAAGCCATAAAATCATCCGTACCCGTGTAAGACCCAGTCCTAACAACCTCAGACCCAAAGGAAAACGTATCAATCAGCGAACCATCCCTTCTGTCAAACAGCATAGCGTCACTGTACTTTTGACACAGGAGATAACTGCTGTCCTCACTGTGGGTAAAGTCCACCTCATAAAGCCAGGCGCCTTCCACATCATAAGACCAAAGCTGACTTTGACCAGATAAGTCAAATGCCTGCAGGCGCCCCCTCATCCCGGCTGTGGTCACTGAAGAATCCGTTTTCTCACTGCGATTGCTGGTCACATAAAGCAGTTCTGCCCCCTGCCGGTAACGGCCATCCTCCAGACACAGGCTTCCTATGTATTCATACTCCATGGGATACAGTGTGACCACCGGTTCTCCCCCATCACCGCCCTTCACGCCGTCTCTGGTATATTCCAGTACGGCAATCCGTTTGACATCTCTTCCTGCTGCCTCAGCCCCTTCTGTATCCGCCGGACCCTCATCGGACTTTTCCGTGCCGTTCAGTTCCAGGGCCGCCAGAATTCTGCCATCTTCCGTAACCACCTGTGCAGACTCGAATCCAGGTTTGGCATACAGCCCTTCTTCCAGCTGATTCCACGGTACTCTGACAGACTCTTCCCCGTCTGCTCCGACCAGGCAGCACCCTTCCTCTTCCACCACGATAAAGGATGCCGCATCCGGTATGGGGATAACCCCCTGATAATCATTGCAGGCATAGGTTCTGGTCTCTTGTGTCTCCAGATCCTGTACACAGAGCATATCTTCCTGCGGATATAAAATCTGTTTCTCCGAGAGGAACCCCACCTGACTCTCCCATGACAGGTTCACGCCCTCTGGGCTGCCAAACACTTTCATGCTGTCATCTTTGCTTTTCCAGACCGCCAGATTCCCGCTATCCCCCACGACCATCAGTCTGCTGCCCTCCGGGGAAAGTTTCATAAACCGAATCGTGCTGGCATTTTCCACAACCCGGTCAGGTTTGATCTGTTCCCCATTCTCATATAGGTACAGCAGTTCCGTCATGGCATAAGTAAGCTGGGACGGACATTTTTCCGTATCCCCCTCTGCACGTATATCATCCGGACACCAGTTGTCAAAGGCCACCATACCCTCAGCCAATCCCAGCAGGCGGTCTCCTTCTTCCAAAAAGGTAAGCGCCTCCCTGGCCTGGGCCACTGTGATGGTATCGAGAAGCTCCTGGTTCTGTGCCGATATCATCTGGGACTGCTCGTAGATCATCTGTGCCCCTTCCTCGATCTGCCGGCTCTGATACTGTATCTTCCATGCCATAATTGTACTGACCAGACCGATCAACAGGCACATCGCACTCACCGACACTGATGTCAAAATGGTTTTGCGCATCTTCTGTTCTTTATGCCGCTGCCTTAAATCATCATAATTACACGCAAACATGGGCGCTGCCAAACGAAGCAGTTCATTCTTTATTTTCCTGCGTATTTGCCGGCGTGTACCCCCACGTACATCAGCCGCAAGGGGTTCTACGGGAACCCTTTTATATATGACGCTGCCGTCATCCTGGCGTACTTCCTCCTCCCGATAGAGCAGTTCTTCCGGAAAGGAAGTTTCTGGCTCTCCCTCCACCAGAACTGCCAGCACATGCTCCCTGTCATGCATCCGGATAAAGGTTTCTATCTCCTTACGGCACCACATTGACTCATTCAGTCTGGGAGAACAGATAACAATCAGAAACTCAGACTGTTCCAGCGCCTCTGTGATGGGATCTGCCAGATTGCTCACAAGCGGCAGCTCCTCCCTGTCACGAAACACGCGGTGAATCCTGGTCTTGATCCCAGCTCTATCCTGCTGTGCATTTTCATGCAGCCCCCGACTTCGTTCTTCCTCTTTCTGCCGCACCACAGATCCGGGAAGTTTAAAACTTTCCAGATACCTATGCAGCGTCTGCGCCACAAAACCGTCAGGCTCCATATGACGGTAACTGATAAAAGCATCATACTGCCAATTTTCTGTTGTAATATTGCCTGTCCCTTTTATCAACCTGCTCCCCCATGATTCCGCTTTGCGAAATCTCATATTCCTTCCTCTTTACTTCTTTTCTTCATACGTCTTAAAGAAAATATCCCGTTCCACAACATAAATATCATGTTTATCATCACACCGCACTGCCAGATAATCCCCCGGTTTACCCAGCATATACTTTTCTTCATCCCAGGCCGTAAACACCTTGACCCTCTCAGTCAATTCCCTTGCATAAATATGTGTCACACCTGTGGAGGTACAGATTTTAGCATGATCAATCAGTTTCATGACCTCCCCCGTAGACCGATTGTGAATCGTGGGTTCATACAGCAATTCACACTGTTTATGATTCTCACACTCATGATATGATCTCTGGGTTGACTCATAAGACTTTACAAAACGTTCCCGACGATTCGGATACACCTCTCCCTTGATGCCCACCATAATGATAAGGTTGTCATCCACCACCATATCCACATCACCCTCCAGCGTCCGAATGGTGATCGGCGTACCCAGAGGCAGCACCTGTGTAGCCTCCACATAACCAAGGGGAATATTCTTTTTCACAAAAGGACTCATATCCGTAAGATCAATTTCATATTCCTTCGCATAGATTACCTGACAATGGTCAAAGTAATCATTGAGCCGTTCGCTGAAAAAGGCCTCCGAATGCAGCGTCGGATAAGCTTCCTCATACAGAGGCATACTGATGAAACCGCCTGCTTTCTCCCGATGGCCGCCGCCGGATCCTACCCCCTCTGCCAGAAATGCTGCCAGTTCATTGGCCTGCACTTCCTTCACACAGCTGCGCACAGAGAATTTATACCCGTCTTTTGTTTCATTATAGACCACGCAGCAATAAACCTCTGCCACCTGAATCAGGAAATCGCTGATAAGACCCAGGATGTTCGGATCACAGGGCTTGGATTTGATAATCGCATATTTATAATCATCATTATAAATATGTCTGATCATGGCAACTCCGGCCACTTCCAACTCCTGCAGAGAGAGGTTGGAGTTGCGAAACAAGGTAATCTGTGTCTTATCAAAGGGAACTGCCTCACGCATATCCATATCCAGCGGGTTAAATATCTCTGCGAACTGGTTCGTATCCGTAAACAGTCCATAATATAAAGCGGTACCCACATTCTGATCTTTGATTTCATATCCCGCCTGGCACAGCAGCTGCCATACCAAGGTTGAACAGCTTCCCAAATGAGGATTGATCTCACTTTTTTCCACAGGAGCAACTTCAATCTGATGATGATCTATGACCGCCACTTCCTCAGCAGGCAGTTTCGTCACATTGCCGGCACCATACTGACAATCTACCATGATCAGAAGTCCTGGCAGTTTTCCCTCCGGTTCCTGCCCAAGAAGCGCTGACACGTCTTTTATGTAGGTGACCGGAAGCTGCAAATGATCCATCATCAACAAAAGATTTGACTTCTGTATCCGATTCCTGCCGCTGTAAATCACCCTTACTTCCCTGCCCATATCCTGAAAATACCGATACAGTGCATAGCCGGACGCCAAGGTATCCGCATCCGGATTGTCATGACATTGAATCGTTATCGGATTGTACCTGTTTAATTCTGCTAGTTTCATGCTGCAATCCCCGTTCTGGTCTCTCCCCTTATATTTCTCATGTATATGTTGATATTTATATCATATCAATTGTCACATTCCGCATTATTTACTATTTTTCGTTAATACTTACAATAAAACTATTGGAGGAAAATATTATGAAACAAGCTACTTCAACATCCCCGTACTCTTTTGAATATACGGAACTGGGATATAACATAGCCTATTACAGAAAGCATAGAAATCTGACACAGGAACAGCTTGCCGAAATGGTAGATATCAGCCGCCAGCATCTTGGTGCCATCGAGGCTCCCAATATTGTCCGTCCACTTTCATTGGATCTTCTCTTTGCCATCGCCAATGCATTAGACGTGGAACCCTACAAGTTATTCCTATTTAACCGATAATGCATGCTGAAATCACAGTACGCAGCTTTTAACAGCGTTTCGCGTACTTTTTTGTGTTTCTGCGCATCCATATTTTATTTATAGCACACTAAAGACACAGATGCAAGCAGGATTTCCAGGACAATCTGTAGAATTTTCCCATCCTTTTATGCTCGTTTTATCGTTTTTATTCAATTTTAACCCACAAAAAGCACAATATATTGTAATACACATACTATATACAACAATATATTGTATTGTGCATTTTTAAGAAACAGTCTTACCCTTTCTATCGCTTTTACAGGGGCATGCCCCTATAACGCATCACATTCCTGCTCTGTCAAAACCAGCCCCCGCTTGTTTCCTTTCGCGCAAAAATCTCCTGAAGTGATTCGGTATACGGTGCCCTGGCAATACCGTACTCCGTCACAATACCCGCAATCAGGTCATGATCCGTCACATCAAAGGCAGGATTAAAGACCTTGACTCCTTCCGGCGCCATAGGCTTTTCATACCACATCTGTGTCACCTCATGAGCCGGGCGCTGCTCGATGACGATATCATCCCCTGTGGCCGTATTCATGTCGATAGTGGACGTGGGTGCGCAAATATAAACCGGCACATGATATCGTTTCGCTACCGCTGCCACCACCGATGTACCGATCTTATTGGCCGTATCCCCATTGGCCGCCACCCTGTCACAGCCTACAAACACAGCGTTGATCCAACCGTTACGCATGACTGTGGCCGACATATTATCACACAGCAGCGTCACATCCACCCCGGAAGCATAAAGCTCATAAGCAGTCAGTCTGGCCCCCTGTAAAAGCGGCCTGGTTTCATCCGCAAAGACACGGAACTGGTACCCTCTCTCCTGCCCTAAGTAAATCGGCGCTGTGGCAGTGCCATACTTACAAGTCGCAAGCTGCCCTGCATTACAGTGAGTCAGGATGCCATCCCCCGGCTTCACCAGGGTCAGGCCATGCTCCCCTATGGCCTTGCAGACCCGGATATCCTCCTCCTTCATGGCAATGGCCTCTGCCCGAAGGTGCCCCTTGATCTCCTCTATCGGTTTCTCTTTATTCTTCATGCATACCTGTTCCATTCGATTTAATGCCCAGGACAGGTTCACTGCCGTTGGCCGCGATGAATTCAGATATTCTTTCTGTTTCCTGAACTCCCTGTAAAACACTTCATAGTCCTGTGTCTGAATCTGCTTCGCCAGCAGATAAATCCCAAAGGCCGCCGCCACCCCGATGGCCGGTGCCCCACGTACTTTCAAAAGATAAATAGCGTCCCAGATTTCCTGTCCCGTATGCAGATGAATCAATTCCGTCTCCCCAGGCAGTTTCGTCTGGTCTATGATCACCAGGGCACTGTCCTCATCATCTAACGCCACTGTTTCGTATTCCATGATATTCTTCCTGTCCTTATCCATCACCCTTGTCCTCCGTACTTCCATCTCATGCACTCGTGCACGCTCTCACTATCCTCTGTCCGGTCTCCCCGCATTCATATCCGTATACATATCCAGCAGGCCCACCGTCTCTGAGGCGGGTCTGCCATACATATGGCAGCAGGCATGAGAGACTTCTTTCGCTTTCTCTTCTTTCTCATCAAAGGTGACACTCATGCGGTATACACCTTGCATGGATTCCTGATCCAGATGCCGCATGACTTCTGCAATCATCTCATCTTCCCCGGTGTCCGGAGAAGTCACTTTGTTTCTGTTCTCATCCATAAGCGTCCTCTTTTCCTCACTACTTTATTTAAGGCAGCATGTTCCACAAGCTGTCATATTCCTCATCAATCCTCTCCATGACCCTGTACCAGTCTTCCATCGTCATCTCAAAAAAGGCATTTTTCGCTTTCGCAGACCGTTCAATACCGCCCTGGAATGTTTCCACCTCGATATCGCCGGATAAGCTGAACAGTTCCTCTCCATCCATAGTCATGGAAAACTCCTCCAGCTCCATCTCATATCCCCATCCCGGCCTGATATCATGAAATCGTCCATTCCCCAATATATTACAGACCGACCAGTCATCCTTCATGGACAATTTCGCTTCAAATTCATCGTTCCTGGCATCATAGGCACCTGTGTACTTCAGATTTACTTCCTCATCCATCAGGCTGCACTTCATATCTGCTTCCACCTGGTACTCATCAGAACCAATCCATTGATCTATCTGCCAGATAAATTCCAGTTCCTCATCATCTTCATGATTCGTGAATACAAGTTCTCCCTGAAGCAGATCAATGCTTCTTTCCTCCCCGTTAAAAAGAATCTCTCCCTCCACGTCCATCTGATGATCCAGAATACTCACGGGATTCTCAAGTTCAATGCTTCTGATACGGCCTTTGCCATCCATCTTTATCAGAAATTCGATGTCCTCTCCCATGCTGACCAGCTGCAGACAGGATAACATATCATACATATCCTGACCTGTCATATCCTCATAAGTCTGTAACAGATCCCGGAGTACATAATTGACTTGCGTTCCGTCAAAAGATACCCGATACATTCCCTTTCCGGCCTTTTCTATTCTGGCTCCCGCAAGGCAGGGTTCCAGATTTTCAGAACATATCCCCAGATATTCCCTGATATCCTGCCAGCTATGTACCGACTCATACTGCGGTGTATCCGGAAACAGATCAATGACATATTCTTCGTCCATTTCACCGAACATATAGGAATCAGCCCACATGGAGTTGTTGTACTGTTTTGACACATCCCCTGTCTCAATATAAATATCTTCCAGAAACAGTTCCGGGATTGAGAAACACAGCACATCTTCGTCACCGTAAAGATTAAAATGTGCAAATTCAAAATTCATGATGCTGAAATTGGTTTGGGCATCCATTTCTTTGTTGACAGCATCCCTATAAAAGTCCGTATCAATGCCCAGGGTAACATCACCAAAAGTATAGGTATCTACCGTAAAGTCCAATCTGGTATTTATATGACTTCCTATTTCTGCCATTCTCTTGGCAATACCATCCGCATCCAGTTTCCTGGCCAGAGGGTTCCTCATCTGCTCCCATTCCCTGTCCATATTCTCAAACCCCTTCCGGATCCTATAAGCAGGAGAGGTGATGTGGGTAAAATAACCTGCTCCGACACAGATCAGGATAACCGCCAGCACAATACCCAGCGCAATCAAAACGCCTTTCTTGCGATTCCTGTCAGGTGGCAGATAAGGCTGCACCGGAGGTCCAAAGGCACTGATCTGCTCCGCAGCATTCTGCCTTGCCTGCTCCTTCTCTTTGTTCAGAGTATTCTGTACACCGTAGGTATCATTTACCTGGGGCAGTTTCTTCTTACCATAGGTATTATCCCACTTTATTTCATTTCCTATTTCATTCCGATTATTTTCCATTCCTTCCATAGCCCCTCCATTCCAATCCACATGTAAAATGCATCCCCAATAACCAGCAAATCATACTCTATTTTTCTTTTCTTATATCATATTTCTCTTTCATAGTAACATATTCCACGCAAAAACGGAATGGTAAAACCTAAAATAGCGGAGCCTCCTCATAAATGATTGTCAAATCATAAATGGGAAGGCCCCGCAAAAAATTCACTTATCCTAGTCCGCAAAGCGGATCTTACAATCAAGCTTTGCCCGGTTTGCTATTTCGCTGCAGCAATCTCAGCTTTCAAAGCTTCTGTCAGCTTAGGAACAATCTTGTTCAAGTCACCCACTACACCGTAATCAGCCACATCGAAGATCGGTGCATCCGCATCTTTGTTGATTGCAACGATGATGTCGGACTCTTCCATACCTGCCACGTGCTGAATCGCACCGGAGATACCGATTGCAAAATATACGTTAGGACGAACAGTCTTACCTGTCTGGCCAACCTGCAGATCCTTGGGCTTCCAGCCGGAATCTACGACTGCACGAGAGCAGCTTACGGTACCGCCCAGCACTTCTGCCAAATCCTCAAGAATCTTGAAGTTCTCCGGACTTCCTACGCCACGGCCGCCGGATACTAGAATCTTAGCATCCATGATATCCACTGTCTCAGCTACGGATTTCACAATATCAAGAATCTCTACATATTTATTATCCGGTGTGAAACCAGGATTGAACTCTTCCACAACAGCCTTAGCGCCTTTGATGGGAGCAATCTTCTGCATAACACCTGCACGTACGGTAGCCATCTGCGGACGGTTATACGGACATGCGATGGTAGCAATGGTGTTTCCGCCGAAAGCGGGACGTGTCATCAGAAGCTGGTTATGCAACTGCTCCTGTCCCGGTACTGCCTGTAACGGGAAATCACCAATTTCAAGAACGGTACAGTCTGCTGTCAGACCGGTAGCCACTCTTGCGGAAACTCTCGGGCCTAAGTCTCTGCCGATTGCGGTAGCGCCTACCAGCATGATCTCAGGCTTATACTGGTTGATCACGGAAGAAAGCGCATGTGCATAAGGCTCTGTTCTGTAATCCTTGAGTTCAGGGTCATCCACTACGATAACCTTATCTGCACCATACTCGGCAAGCTGATCTGCCAGACCCTTAACATCAGAGCCGATCAACACAGCCGTAACATCTGTACTTAAATCTTTCGCCAGGTCTTTTGCTTTGCCAAGTAACTCAAATGCAATACTGCTGATTTCATTATCTACCTGCTGCGCAAAGACATATACACCCTTGTATTCTTCTAAATTCATTTTTTACCTCATTTCTGCGCACTCTTTTACGCGTATTCTATGGAA